>MRWG01000186.1_pt1 | contig 209177 bp, 187 predicted proteins | sample 1013341 | NCBI WGS metagenome assembly MRWG01 (sample SAMN06117577, study PRJNA244670) | biofilm metagenome | biome: Water; feature: Cathode Biofilm; material: Biofilm; isolation source: microbial consortium enriched at the cathode of a solar microbial fuel cell | place: USA: District of Columbia...
ACCGTATCGCCCACTGGCAATCTCGTTCTTGATATAGACTTCCCAGTGCTCACCCAGGCTAAGACTTGTCGTTGCCATATCGCACCTCGCATATTCATAAATAACAAAAATGAATATAAATCAGGGTAAAAAGAAGGGCAATCAGTTTTTAATTCTTACGTTTACATGAGCAAACGAGAATAATTTCTGAGAAATAGGGGTCATGGAAATAGGGGTCAAGTCTTGTGTTAAATGTTTTTAGTGCCATACTCACCCTTCATTGCCCGTCCATTACGAATCGAAAATCCCGGCGCGTGGTATCATGTGATGAACCGTGGCGCTGGCCGCAAGAGGAACTTCAATAGCGATTGTCATTACGAACTTTTCCTGGCCCTGCTGGAAGAGGTCACAGGGAGATTCGGGGCTGAGATTCACACGTACTGCCTGATGAATAACCATTTAACACAAGACTTGACCCCCTAAACTCACTCGAACTAAGCCCTACACGGCACAGCGACAGAAGGATGGTTGCCTGGTGGTCTGTTGCCCGAACTAAGCCGGAAGGCCAGAAGGGCAGTGGAAGAGGGCAGATTCAGCCGGAAATCCAGGGTGTTGAGCTGATGAATAGCCGGGTAGATGGATGTTTCCGGTGTATCCTGCCTTCAGTTTTCTACCTTGATATGCAGGGGTGTTGTGGTTATTCTCCCTATACTTTTTATAAGTCGAAAAATCAAACTCACTCAGGCAGATTCTCGCATCGCCTTGCGATGCTCCTGCGGACTCATGCCGCGAACACGCTTGAATGCCGCGCTGAAGGCATAGGGTGTCGCGTAGCCAACCTTCTCTGCCACAGTACTCACGGATTCATCTGGCTGGCTCAAAAGGTCAGCGGCCAATGCCATACGCCAGTTCTTCAGGAAGGTCATCGGTGCTTCACCCACCAGGCCCTGAAAGCGTCTTGCCAGTGACGCACGTGACGCCCCGGCTTCGGCAGCGAGTGATTCCAGTGTCCAGGAATGCGCGGGATCGTCATGCATGATGCGTAGCGCGCGTTCGACGATGCGGTCGCCCTGGTAACGCCACCACTCGGGGCGATTCGACTCCTGTTGCGCAAACCAGGCTTTCAACACCGCCGTCACCAGCAGATCGAGCAACCGGTCCAGTACCGCCGCCTGTCCCGGTTCATCCTTGATAACCTCATCGCATAACAGACCCACCAGTGGCGATTCCCAATCATCATGTGACAAGGACAATACCGGCGGCAGCGCGCGTAACAGACGGTCACTGATATCGCTGAGATGCTCGTAGGCACCGACCAGGAACAAGGTCGGCCCCTTGGCATCATTGCCCCAGGTTCTGACGTCATGCATGAGTTCATCGTGTAACGAGTTCCCGTCAGGGTCACAGCAATTCTGTCCCGGGTGGATGATCATTCGCGGCGGGGTATCGATTGCGTCGGCGAGGTTGTAGTGCTCGTGTGTACGGATGACGGCGATGTCACCCGGACCGATCTGAAACGGCTCACTGCTGTCCGGCACCACCCAGAGTGTACCGGTGACGCCTGCGATCAGGGTGAGCGGCGAATCGGCGAGATCTCTCAGACACCAGGGCGAAGACATGACAGCGCGCAGCGCGAAGGCGCCGCGTGCGCGTGGAGCATCCAGTAAGCCGCCCAAAGTGTCCATGCGAGCCATTATAGACGATTGCGTATGAATCTGAGCATTCCGCAAATGGTGCCATCAGGGCTTGTTCCGTACAGTTATCCATAAGCAAGACAGATCAACCAGACAGACAAACCTGGCAGACCAGACAAAAAGTATCGAAACAGGCATTCAGGAGATTTTCAATGTTACAAGCTAATGACATTAACCACGAGACCATCATGCGTCGTTTCATCGACGAGGTCATCAACAACAGCTCCCTCGAGGTGATCGACGAGATCGTCCACCCGGACTACGTGTACCGCACACCAGACCATGAACTGCACGGCAGGCAAGCGCTGAAGGACCTATTCACCGCCTACCAGGCCGCCTTTCCCGACCTGCATGTGCGTATCGATGACCTTATCAGTACGGACGACAAGGTCGTCCTGTTATTCACCTTCACCGGTACGCATCAGGATGAGCTCATGGGCATTCCGGCAACCGGCAGATCAGTGAACATCGATGGCATGCTGCGCAGCCGTTTCGACGCTGGCCAGATCATCGAGGAATGGGAACAACTCGACCAGTTGAGCATGCTCCAGCAACTCGACATCGTTTCTTTAAGTTAACCCACATAACACGAACAGCAGGAGATATCACATGACCAACACTGCCAACAACATCAATAAAACCGAAGGCATCACCCTGGTACTGGGCGGAACCGGTAAAACCGGGCGCCGCGTTGCAGAACGTCTGCAGGCACGCGGTATCGAAACCCGTATCGCGTCGCGTTCGGCGACACCTTCATTCGACTGGAACGACCAGAGTAACTGGGTCGACATTCTCGAGGGTGTCACTGCTGTCTACATCAGCTATGCGCCAGACCTGGCTATCCCCGGCGCCACGGACACGATCCGTCATTTCGTGAATCTTGCCGAATCCCGCGGCGTCGGTCGCATGGTATTGCTGTCTGGCCGTGGCGAAGAAGAGGCCCAGGCCTGCGAGCAGATCGTTCAGTCAACTGATACCGAATGGACTATCGTGCGCGCCAGCTGGTTCATGCAGAACTTCTCGGAAGGTGAGTTCCTGGGTATGGTCCTGGACGACGCTATCACCCTGCCCGCCTCCGACACACCGGAGCCGTTCATCGACGTCAACGATATCGCCGATGTCGCTGTCGCGGCACTGACCGAAGAAGGCCACGCCTATGAAATCTATGAAGTCACCGGCCCGCGCTTGCTGACCTTCAGCGATGCTGCACACGAGATCTCTGAAGCAGCAGGACATGATGTTCAGTTCATTCCGCTACCCAGAGACGACTTCAACCAGGCCATCAGCGAATCCGGCGCACCAGCTGACATCGCGTGGTTGCTTAATTACCTGTTCGAGACCGTACTGGACGGACGGAACGCTAACATCTGTGATGGTGTCGAGCGTGCACTCGGCCGCAAGCCTGTCGACTTCCGCGACTATGCAAATCGCATCGCCGCACGGGGTGTCTGGAATACAGATAAACAGGAGGATGCAACATGAGTAACTTCAGCGAGATAACAGTCATCCTTGCACTGATCGGCTCTGCGCTGGCAGCAGGTATATTCTTCGCCTTTTCGAGCTTCATAATGAAAGCACTGGCACGCCTGCCCTCTTCGGAGGGTATGGCGGCGATGCAGTCGATCAATATCGCGGTGATCAACCCCGCTTTCATGACTGTGTTCATGGGAACGACAGCCATCTCCCTGATGCTCGTGATCATTGCGATCTGGGCATGGAGTATGCCTGCTGCGCCCTATTTCCTGACCGGCGGCCTGTTATATTTCATCGGTACCTTCCTGGTGACCGGCATGGGCAATGTGCCACTGAACGATCAGCTGGCAGCGATGGATGCCGATGATCCACGAGCCAGCGATATCTGGATGCACTACCTGGATGAATGGACAAGGCTGAACACGATCCGTACGGTGTGTGCAGCAGCGGCAGCTATGGTGATCTTGGCCGGCGTGCTGATCTAATCAATGATGACGATTAGAGAAGAGGAAATAGAAATAAGGGTCAAGTCTTGTGTTAAATGTTTTTAGTGCCATACTCACCCTTCATTGCCCGTCCATTACGAATCGAATATCCCGGCGCCTGGTATCATGTGATGAACCGTGGCGCTGGCCGCAAGAGGATCTTCAATACCGATGGTCATTACGAACTTTTCCTGACCTTACTGGAAGAGGTCACAACGAGATTCGGGGCTGAAGTTCACGCGTACTCTTAACATGTGACCCTTAACATGCCCCTTTCTTTCCGCTGCCACAGGGGCAGGGATCATTGCATCCGGTGCCCGGTGTTTTCATATCACGATCTGCTCAGAGTTGATTTCATGCCACGGTAGTACAGTGACATCGGAACGTATCTGCCGGGTATCACCGCCATAAACCAGCCATGCTTTTCCAGCGGTATCACCGGCCAGCTTTTGCCAGAACTCAAGCCCCTTGAAGTAATCCTGGTTGATGGTTTGCCCGGATTTGATTTCCAGCGGTGACAGATGGATTCCATGATCGATCAGCAGGTCCACCTCGTGCCCCGAACGATCTCGCCAGAAGTAAAGGTTCGAGGTTTCACCCACGTTGTAACGGGCTTTAAGCAATTCACTGATGACCCAGGTTTCGAATAAGGCGCCCCGTTGAACATGGGTAGTCAGTTGCTTGCTGTTTTGAATGCCGAGCAGCCAAGTTGCAAGACCGGTATCAAGAAAATAGAGTTTGGGAGTTTTGACCAGACGCTTGTTGAAATTCTGGTGATGCGGTGGCAACAGATGCACGAGATAACTGGCTTCCAATACGGATATCCAGGCTTTGGCTGTGTTATGCGTAATACCACAGTCGTTGGCTAGCGAGGAAAGATTGAGGAGTTGCCCGGTCCGGCCCGCGCATAGTTTCAGGAAGCGTTGAAATGTGCCCAGATCCTGTACTTTGATCAATTGCCGGACGTCTCGTTCCAGGTAAGTGCGCACATAGTTTCCATGCCAGGGATGTGGTTCAAGCCCGCGGTCGAAGATGGGGGGGAACGCGCCATCAAAGAGTATCTTGTCGAGATTCCGGCCAACTTTTTCTGCACGCTGTAACTCGTCGTAGGTCATGGGTAACAGCGTCATCAGTGCGGCTCTGCCTGCCAGACTCTGTGTAATGCCTGACAACAGGCCAAATTGCTGGGATCCCGTCAGGATAAATTCGCCGGGTTGCTGTCTTTCATCGACGCGTGTCTGAAGATAGGAAAACAGGGCAGGGCAGCGCTGAGCCTCATCCAGGATGGCACCTCCACTAAACTGGTTCAAAAACCCCCGCGGGTCCGTTTCGGCGAATTCCCTCTGGTCGAGATCCTCAAGCGAAATATAGTAGTGTTCGGGAAAGGCATGCCGCACCAGGGTGGACTTGCCGGATTGGCGTGGACCCGTGACGACAAGCACTGGATAGCCGTTGGCGAAGTGTTTAAGTCTGGATTCCGCGTTTCGGGGGATGTAGGTCACGGTGGTTTCTGGTTGTTTTACATGCCTACATTTTGTGGGAAAATGGCTAATTGTCAATGTTATTACCAATTAGCCATAAAGAAAAGAAATAAGGGTCAAGTCTTGTGTTAAATGTTTTTAGTGCCATACTTATCCTTCATGGCACGTCCTTTACGAATCGAATATCCCGGCGCGTGGTATCATGTGATGAACCGTGGCGCTGGCCGCAAAAGGATCTTCAATACCGATGGTCATTACGAACTTTTCCTGACCTTACTGGAAGAGGTCACAACGAGATTCGGGGCTGAAGTTCACGCGTAGATGGGAAACCATTATCATCTTTTGCTGCATACACCTGAAGGCAATTTGCAGCGTATTATGCGTCATCTGAACGGCGTTTATACCCAACGATACAATCGCATGATGCGCACTGACGGCCCGTTATTCCGGGGACGATACAAGGCAATACTGGTGGATGCCGATCACTACCTGTTAAATCTGAGTCGTTATATTCATCGTAATCCGCTGGAAGCGAAGCTGGTGAAACGCCTGTATACCTATCCCTGGTCGAGTTATCCTGCCTATATCGGCAAACAAAAAGTACCTGATTGGTTACATACCACGCATACCATGGAGCAGGTGAGCGGCCCCCGGGGGAGCCGGGATAGTTACCGGGCATTTACCGAAGGGGAATCAGAAACCGAGTTGGACAAACTTTACACAGGGAAAGATCTGCCGCCGGTTCTGGGTAGCGAAACCTTCATAAAAAATATCATGGCACGACATGGTAGCAGCGGGAGAGACAGGGAAATACCAGATGGAAAACGTGCGCGGCATGTGCCCTCATCCGGCAGAATCATTCGTGCGGTGTCTGAATATTTCAAGGTTAGCCGGGCTAGTATCACGATGTCCCGACCCGGCCGCCATCCGGGCATCAATTATCCGAGATTGATTGCTATGTATTTGTGTCAACAAGTGTGTGGAATGTCGCTGAAGGATATTGCGCGAACATTCCATGTGGGCCATTACGCCAGCATATCCAACGCGATAGGACAATTAAGACGTGTGATGCAAGACGACAAAAGACTGGTCGTCAAGGTAAAACATTTAACACAAGACTTGACCCATTAACCTTAACTCTTGTCTGTGTCTGTGTGTCTGTGTGTCTGAGTGTCGGGATTTTTTACAATCAACACGCATAAAATAACCTGTTGAATAACCAGCCAATTTTCTACTATTCCGGATATATTAATGTCGGGATTCTTTACAGTCTCCGACGTACCAGACCTCTGATGCAATCATAAAATATTGAATATCCGATAATTTATGATAAATGGTACATAATATGCCTGTGTATTAATAATAAATGATAAATACTCGGTTGCGTGACCGGAAAGGAGCCTACTATGTTCCAGCTTAATCTGATGAATAAAAAGAAAGTAATACAACACATCAACAAGGTATTTTTCTTAATAACTGTTTTCGCAATTTCTCCTGCCTTGACAGCTGCACCGATTCTGCAAATCGATGGAAGTGGACTACTGACCGGAGCAAAGAATGTCGACGTTAACGGAACGCTCTTTGACGTATCGCTCAGCGATGGTTCCTGCGTTGACCAGTTCAGCGGATGTAACGATACATCGGATTTCCTGTTCAGCACTGTTGCCGATGCCGAAGCCGCTATGCTCGCGCTTTTGGCGGAAATTCCCTCAAGCTTCAGTAATGATCCGAGCACTATCAACGGATGTCCGATTGGCCTCTCTGCGAACCAATGCATTATAAACCTCCCGTTCGCTGTGAATCCAGGTAACGCGATCGTTGGGCCTCAGGCGGAGGTTCTGATCGGGATCGTATCGCCAACCTTCACGGACGTCCTCTACTTCTCTGATGGCGTGACGCCCAACACTGGGTTTATTGACATCAACGACGCGCTCGAACCGCGACCCTTTAACGACAGTTTTTTTGACAATAATACATATGCGGTTTTCTCGATACCTTCATCAAATGTGCCAGAGCCCGCAGCGATCGTACTGTTTTTCTTCGGGCTCTTGGGGATAGGAGCTATGCGACTGAAGGCATAAAAAAGTGTATCCGATCGAAAAACGTGGCGTGGACGGAGTGGTCTGCTTTTATTCACCTCGGCTCTGTTAACTACGTTTTTAGGCTCCGTACATTTCAGCGTAAATCAATTGATAAGTTACTGACAATGTTGCAGTTGCAATTGTTACAATTGTTGCAACAGATACATAGATGCTGTTGATTAAATGGAATATGGTACAAATGAAAATGGAATGGCAAAAATGCTGATAGTTAATGGAAAAACCACAATGAACTAAGGACATCAGGAGTTGGTGATTTTCTGCCTGTTTCAGGATAATTTAAACGTTACTCCTTGATCGACTGCGATTGCCGGAAACACATGGCAAAACCTGCCTGCTACCCTGACTGAAAAATGGCGGCAGATTTATTTTCCAAGATCATAAATCATCAGATCGCAAGCATGAGACAAGGCGAAATAAATCAGATTGTTGAAGATCCAGTTATATCTCTTCCTGGCCGGCCAGATAAAACATTTAACACAAGACTTGACCCCTTAAAACAGACCCCTTAAAACACTTAACTTTACTTAATGAAACTGAAATCTGAGATCTGTCATCTGACACCAGCCACCTGTCTCTATATCAAAAAGATTCCAGCACCAGCCGGATCTCGCCATAGGAACAGGCATCACCCAGCTGTGCCTTGATCAGGCTCAGGCTTTCCCGGCCTTTATCCGACGCCGCCTGTTTGATCATTGCTATTTTTTCTTTAGGCACGATGTCGTTGATGTCCAGCTCGCCGAGGCCCACAAAGTAGGCGAGGTGACCCTCGATCGTGCCGCGGACCAGTCCCCGGGCATCGGCGATTTCCGTTATGCTTTTCCCCTGCAGGAACAGTTCATAACTGATCTGTTTGGTGTCTTTTTTTCCATTGTTGTTAACAAAGGCTTGCGCGGGCATCTGTTGCGGTTCGATGCCGTGTTCGTGGCAATAGTCGCTGACGAGGGCGGTGATCGACGCGCCGTATTTTTCCACCGTAGCCTTGCCCACGCCCTTTATTTGCAGCAGGGCGTGTGGCGTATCCGGCAGCAGCGCGGCGATCTGCAATATAACCCGTTGGTGCAGGATGCGGTAATGGTCCACCTGTTCCTCCGCGGCCTGTTTGGCGCGCCAGGCTTTCAGTGCCTGCAGGAGTTGCGGATGTTGAACATCCTCAGCGTTGATCTCATGCGTTTGTTTTTTTGCGGCCGGCCGCGATGCGGATTCGATTTCCGCATGGGCAAGGGCGTTCAGGTAGGTACCGGTGGCAAAACCGTCGCGGCAGCTTTGCAGCGCGGCGGTTTTAACGTCGAGTTGATGCCGCAAGGCGTCGAGTGACTTGTTGATCTGTTTCCTGATCTCCTTGTTGTCGGTTTCAAAAGCAAAGCCGGTGACCCAGGGGATCACTCCCGAGTGCAGTTTATCGCTGAAGTAGCGCGATGCCTTTTGCACACGTTCCTGTAGATGGGGATCCTCTTCCGGCACGGTGCGGTGTTCGAATAATGATTGCAGTTCACGCTTGAATTTTTCCGCGACGCTGCGGATTTCTTCGATGAATTTTTTTTCAACGTCTGCCAGGGGTTCACTGGCGGACGCCTGAACGAGCTTGCTATTGTCGCGCAGTTGTTTGTCGAGGTTTTTCAGGCTGAACGCCAGTGGCTGAAAATCGAAACACTCCGTCAGCAATTGTTGCTGGTAGAGCATCCTGGCGCCGGTCAGTTGTTCCTGTGTCGGAGGATTCCTGCCGGCGCTGTCGACGAATTGCGCCACAGTGGTATCGGTTTTCACTGCGCCTTGCGAAAGCGGCGTACTCAATACCATGCCTTCGAAGGTTTTGCAGCGACTCAGGGCGACATAGACCTGTCCGTGGGAAAACGCGGCCTGGGCGTCGATGATGGCGCGTTCAAAGGTCAGCCCCTGGCTCTTGTGAATGGTGATAGCCCAGGCCAGGCGCAACGGCAACTGCGTGAACGTGCCGATCACCTCTTCGGTGATGTCTTTGGTTTTCGCATCCAGGCTGTATTTGATGTTTTCCCAGCTCACCGGCTCGACCGGGATATCCCCTTCATCATCAGGGCACTTGACGATGATACGCTCACCGTCGAGACGGATGACTTTGCCGATCTTGCCGTTGAAATAGCGTTTATCCGCGGAACCATCGTTGCGCACGAACATCACCTGTGCGCCTTTTTTCAGGGTCAGTGTTTCCGCCGTCGGGTAGTTGTAGTGCGGGAAATCGCCTTCGATCAGCGCTGTAAAGCTGAAAGATTTTGCAGGCAAGTCCTGTAATTGCCGGTCATTGATCTGGTCGGCCTTGCGATTGTGGGTAGTGAGGGTGATGTAACCGTCGTCCTCACCGGGTTGAAAATCCGGCCGGTAACGTGAATTCAGAGTCTGCAATGTGATGGCATCAAGCCGGTTGCCGCGCACCCGGTTCAGCAACTCGATAAAATCCGCATCGGACTGGCGGTATATGGTTTTCAATTCGATGCTGATCATGTCGGTCTGTTGCAGCGCATGGCTGCTGAAGAAATAACCGGAATCGTAATACGGCTTGAGCAGTTGCCATTCGTCTTCCTTGATCACCGGCGACAACTGGTGCAGGTCGCCGATCATCAATAACTGCACGCCGCCGAAGGGTCGCTGGCGGTGCTTGTAGCGGCGTAATACCGCATCGACGCTGTCCAGCAAGTCGGCGCGCACCATGCTGATTTCGTCGATGACCAGCAGATCGAGACCTTTGATGATATTGATTTTTTCCTTGCTGAAGCGCCGTTGTTGCAGGTCATTACCCGGCACATGAGGGCCGAACGGCAGTTGAAAAAACGAATGCAGGGTGACGCCGCCGGCATTGATGGCGGCCACGCCGGTAGGCGCGGTGACGATCATGCGCTTGGGCGTGTCGTGTTTGAGGTTGTGTAAAAACGTGGTCTTGCCCGTGCCGGCCTTGCCGGTGAGGAACATGTTGTGCCGCGTATAGCGGACAAAATCCCGCGCCAGTTGCAATTCGGGGTTGTCGGAGGTGGGTGTGTCAGCCTGCATCGTTGTCTTCCCTGTCTGGTACAGGATCACCCGGAACGGGCTTTGATTTCAACCTGTCTTTTGTATTTCCGGTGTCAGCCTGAAGGCAGACACCTGACCTCTCTATGCAGGTGTCCACCGTGGAATAGGGCAGACACCGGGTCTCTCTATGCAGGTGTCTGACTTCAGTCAGATATCGTGGCAAGATCCAAATCATGAAAAACGATAATCACTGGATGCAGCATGCACTGGAACTCGCCCGGGTAGCCGGGACTAAAGGCGAGGTTCCGGTCGGCGCTCTGCTGGTAAGGGATGAAGACATTATCGGTGAAGGTTATAACTCACCCATATCCCGTCACGATCCTTCCGCCCATGCCGAAATCATCGCCCTGCGTACAGCGGCAGTGATGCAACAGAATTACCGCCTGCCCGGCACCACGCTCTATGTCACACTCGAACCCTGTTGCATGTGTGCCGGTGCTATTATACAGGCGCGTGTTAAACGCCTGGTGTATGCCGCCGCCGATCCCAAAGCCGGGGCTGCCGGCTCGGTATTTCATCTGTTGCAGTCAGAGGCCTTGAATCACCGGGTGGAGATCACCGGTGGTATTATGGCTGATGAGGCGGGTGAGTTACTGAGGGATTTTTTCAGATCGAGACGGTGAATGATGCAGTATGGTGTCGGCCTGGAGGCTGACACCGTGGAAGAGGGCAGACACCTGAAAAATGTATAGGTGTCTGACTTCAGTCAGACACCGTGACGGAAACCGCACGGCAAAAAGGAATTGAACATGAAACCGGTATATGTCATTAGTTTCAGTGAACGTCTGATAAATTACATGCCTGGTTGATGGGTAGCTTGTTTTCTTTATGGGCATGGTGGGATTGATTGTGTTTTTTCCGGTGTCAGCCTGAAGGCAGACACCTGGTCTCTCTGGAACTGGTCGAACAGGTGGAGCAGGCCGGTGAGGTGCCCGTCGGGGCGGTTATCGTCAAAGACAACGAGATCATCGGTGAGGGTTTTAACTCGCCCATTTCCAGACACGATCCTTCCGCCCATGCTGAAATCATCGCCCTGCGTACAGCGGCAGTAATGCAACAGAATTACCGCCTGCCCGGCACCACGCTCTATGTCACACTCGAGCCCTGTTGCATGTGCGCCGGGGCAATGATACAGGCTCGCGTCGCCCGTCTGGTTTATGCAACTGCCGACCCCAAAGCCGGTGCTGCTGGTTCAGTGTTTGATCTCCTGTATACCAGTGAACTGAATCACAAGGTAGAAGTGACGGCAGGTGTGCGGCTGATAAGGTCTCCATGATATTAACGGGATTTTTTAAACCAGAGGTAGATGACAAACGAAGGCTGTTAAAGGAAGTTCTGATTAAGCTGTCACATCGACCCCGTTCGGATAAGCCTCAGGGTAAACTCCGGGAGTGATTTCGTAATTAAAATGGACGTGTTATCAATAACTGCGAGACTTCTCGTTTCTCTCGAAGTGAAAGTGTACTTAATCATAGCCTCGCTGGTTAACTTGTATCGGTGCTGATACCGTCATAACGCTGAGGGGGAGCATGTTCAGACGCATCCGGTCAGGAGCGCCGGGGGCGAACCCTGTAATTCTGTCCCAGCGCAGTCCTTCAGCCGATTGTTCCCCCGTTACGGGTGAGCCTATACGGATATTATCCAGGAGCACGTTGATCTCCCTGTTGTCATCATTGTTATTGATGATAACGGCGACCAGCCGCCCGGCCGCATCGTCCCGAAACGCGCTGACCTGTATATGAGAGTCATCTGTCATTGCATCAATCCTGACCGCCCCCCGTTTTATCCAGCGGGCATAATGGCCAATGGCATATCCCATTCCTGATATATACACTTCGGAGGCATCCTGGTCGATTAACGCGATACTGCTGGACTCTGTAAAGAACCCCACGTTGCGGTTCTTGAAATGCGCCTCGTGAATTCTGCGGTCCCACATATTATTCATACCGAAGAATGCTGATGCATTGGCATGGACTAATTCATCATGGATATGAATGGCCCGCGCACGCAGGTTTTCGTCTGCGCCAAATTCATATTCCGCGTTACCCGGTCCCTCGGAAATCTCGGTCATCCATACCGGGATATTGTATTTTTCTCCCAGTTGTTTCAATTCATTACGTATCCGGATTTCTTCCGGTTCCGGCTCGCCCGCCCCGGATTTTTGCAGAATCCGTCGGATACTGGAATAAGAGGAATGATATGGATAGGCGTGATAGGAAATGGCACCAACATACTTACGTGCCCTGTCATCGGCCAGGATCGCTTCTGCGGTACGAAGGGATTTTTCAACGGTTTCCTCACCGGGTACAATGAACAGGACCTCCGCGAATCCTTCCGAGCGCAGACGATCTCCGGCATGGATAATGATATCAATGACCTCATTGACATCGCCGCCACGCAGTTCACGGTTGCCGCTGAGCGGTTCATTGAAAAGGGAAATATAACGTGGCGTAAATCCGGATTTGTCGCGCCAGTAGATCATTCCAGCAGTAACGAATTCCGAAATTTCGTCCAGGTAGCGCCGGTAATCGGTGTTACGTAATGGTTTCAGCCATGCCAGATGCCTGCGCATATCAATTTTCAGGCCCAGGGAATAATTATCAAAACCCGCCTCAAGGGCAGGTTGTACAAGAAGACGATACATGGTGTCCGGTCCAGACAACATGAACCCCTTCCAGTTGTAAGTGAACGGGTTGCCATCGTCATTCACAGGCTCCATCCAGAATTCAAGATTACCCATAGTGAGTCCGGCCTGTCCATACACGGCGTCAATTGCCTGCTGACGCAGTGAAGGCTCAAGCAAGTCCTTTAAACCATTGCCCGTATACATTACCGATGCGCGTGTAGTAGCGCCGAATCCCTCTATATCTTGGTATACCACAGAATTGTCAATACGGATTGTGACAGGTTTAACGAATACCCGAGGCAAGTATTCAACAGCGGGTTGTGCGCAGGATGCAATTACCAGGCTGGCTATAATGACATACACAGGAAACAGTTGCCTGCAGATACGTTTCCTGTTGCAGATTACGGGTTTTGTTGAAAAAATCATCTTTCTCCGGGACAGGTATATCCGTAAGTAAAGCAGCTCTGGATAAGTTGTCATTTCAGGCTTTCTCCCGAAGCGAAGTGAGAGAACCGGGGGAAATCTTCAGATAAAACGGTTATATTATCAATAAATCGCCAGACTTCTCGTATCATTCGAATTGACGTTATTTAAACAATCCAGGCAACCCTGATATTGTAAAACAAACAAGAAGAATAATGGGAACAGCAAGAATAATACGCCATATCGGTTTTTGCATATTTGCCGTTGTAACCACTCTTGCACTTTGCCGTCTTGTTGACAGCAAGCATCTGATGCAAGGCATATCCATAAGCACTGCTTATGTCAGCCTGTTATATTTTGCGGGAGCTCTTTTAATCGGTCCTATATACCTGCTCTTGTCCAGGAAAACGCCCATCTCAATCTACCTGAGGCGAGATCTTGGTATCTGGTCGGCAATTCTGGCAGTTATTCATACCATTGTCGGATTGCAGGTGCATCTGGGTGGAAATTTCATAAATTACTTTATATATCCTGCTGACAAGCCGCACATCATCCCTGTCAGATACGACCCTTTTGGTTTGACAAACTACCTGGGACTGGTTTGTACGATTATAATGATTGTCCTGTTAATCCTTTCCAATAATCGTGCTCTCGGCATACTGGGGGCCGTCAAATGGAAAAGATGGCAACGCTCAACATATTTCCTGCTGGCTGCAATTCCCATACACGGTCTGGTTTACCAGATACTAGAGAAACGCACAGGGTTGTACACTATGAGTATGCTGGCAATTATTATGATCTGTACAGGGTTCCAGATTTCAGGAATTTTCAAGTATCGGAATAAAATTCCGGCATAATATTCCTGTTTTTTACGGCAGGATATTTGTTTTATGTTGATTCGACACCGCCCGGTGATGTATGAGTCTGGAATGTTGTCATGCTGTATGTCAGTTGGTATTCGTTATCAGGATAAATGAGTAACAAAATGTATACTGTTTACATATTCCACATACAGGAGTGACAATCTGGTGAGGTTCAATCATTGGATATAGCAATCATCGGCGCCGGATTGATGGGCGGCTGGCACGCGCATACCGCCCGTAAACTGGGTGCTTGTATTACGGGGGTCTGCGATCTCAACGGGGCTAATGTGCGCAAGCTGGCAAACCATTATCCGGGTGCCGGTTGTTTTACATCAAGCGAAGATCTTTTTTCCTCGATTTCGCCGGATGTCGTGCATATCTGCACACCGCTATCAACACACAAGGACCTTTGTCTTGCTTCGCTGGAACACGGGGCACACGTCGTCTGCGAAAAACCACTGGCCGAAACGGCGGATGGAGTGCGTCAGTTGTACGAGCGGGCCCGCCAGGCCGGAAAAATGATCTGTCCGGTTCATCAGTTCGCCGCACAGTCCGGTGTGCGCAAGGCGAAACGTTTACTTGATGATTTGGGCGGCATAAGTCGCATCGGTTTTGTCATGTGTTCGGCCGGTGCGGAAGGAATGGATGCAGCGGGAAAAGATGCCATAGTGGCTGATATTCTTCCGCATCCTCTATCCGTAATGTCCTGCCTGTGGCCCGGTGTGACCATTGAGGATCTCCAATGGCAATACATCCGGCCCGCTGCAGGCGAGGTACTGGCGCAATGTCGATTCAATGGAATACCGATATCGCTGGCAATCAGTATGTCCGGTCGGCCTACCCGATGTTATATGGAAATCCAGGGCAGCCGTGGCAGTTTACTGGTCGATTTTTTTCACGGTTACTGTGTTCGGTTTCCCGGCCGGGTATCGCGATTCAGGAAGATGGTATACCCGTTCACGGATACTGTGCGATTGTTTTCGACAGCTGCCATGAATCTGGCCGGGAGGGTCTGGCGGCGTCAGCCCGCGTATCCCGGTCTGGAGCAGCTGCTGCGGGAATTTTATCGGGTAGTGGAAAAGGGAACCGGGGAGCCGATTGCGGCAAATGTATCAGTATCGCTGGCACTGGCTCGTGACAGGTTCCTGGATGGAATGCCGCTACCTGGGCAGGAGTCTGGTTAAGAAAAATTACGTTTCTGAACCCCACATATCAACGATGCGATTGTATACCAGCGCCAGTAGAAACCCGGCAACGGCGCCAGTCAACGTGCCATAGAACAATCCGATCACAGCGCCGGACCAGGTGACACTGTAACCGGGGAAGTAGTTGCTCAGAAGCCCGAGTGTCGGGCCAACATGGACCGCGCCTTCTGCGGGGCCCTGAATGATCAACCAGGCGGTTGCGGCAAATAACAGCACGCCTCCCGCGACACCAAAGGTCACAGCCATGATCGATGCCCTCAGGCGGGCGATAGACTGGCCTATGGCCTGCCACTCTTCGTCAGAAAAACAATCATCTTTCATTGGTTATTACCTCTAGTCCGGTGTGTTTTAAAACTCATTCACAAGGCTCATCCATTAAATTCAGACGTCTGAACAGTTTTGCGAGGTGAATGGAGACCACGATGTTTATGGATATTGCAGTGACAAAACCGACAACGTAACCCGATAACGCACCCCAGAGGAACCCGATCAGTGATCCGAACCACGTGACATCGTAGCCGGGAAAATAGTTGCCCAGGAGGGCCAGGTGTTGACCGACTTTTTCGCCACCTTGCAACAACAGGCTGGCAGTAGCCAGAAAAACAACGAGTCCGAAAATCGTACCGACTGCCCCGCCCAGGGCCACGGGATCATATTTCGCGAAAGCCTCGTTGAGGACTTGTACTGGTGAATGTATCACTTTCTGCGGGACCATACGTTCTCCACTGGCGCCATGCCCTTTTTCTTCCCGGGTTTCTTCATGATACTCTTCTTCCACATTGACTTCCCAGACATCATGTCTGGAACCCAGCAGGTTTTCCGCGGCGTACATCGCGGTCACCATGGAATGGTCCTGATTGTTATATCTGTGCTGGCCGTTGCGACCGACCAGTTGCAGATTGGGGATCCGGTCAGTGAATTCCCGAATTACGGCGAGATTATCCTTGTAACCGTGGTCATAGACCGGATAGGCCTTCGGCATGCGAATGACGACACCGTCCCGCACCTTGTCCGCATCAATCAAACCGAGTGTTGCCATTTCCTGTTTGCCGAGTTCGATCAACGAATCATCATCTGCAGACCAGAGCGAGTCACCTTCCTGCACGAAATATTCGAGCCCGATGCAACTGGTCGACTCGTCCGGAATCATGTACGGGCTCCAGTTGCCGAAGTTCTGAACTCGACCGACTTTGACGTCCGATGAATGAATGTAGATCCAGTTGTCCGGAAACAGTTCGGGGGAATCGACTATCAGTCCCACGGTGAGGAAGTCACGGTATTTGAGCCGGTTTGCGGCTTCCAGCGACTCCTGTGGCGGTGCCGGGTCCATGGCGTTCAGCAGTTCCCGAATTGGCATCGAGGAAATGAATTCATCGCCCTCAACCAGTTCTTCACGGCCATCACCATCGCGCATGGTTACCCCGGTTATACGCTCACCGTCCCGGTGGATATTTACAACCCGTTGCTGCATTCGAACCGGATAACCCATATCGCCCAGCATCCCCGAAACCCGTTCCCACATCTGCCCGGGACCATATTTCGGATAGTGGAACTGCTCGATCAATGTGGTCACCTGGTTTTTTCCGGAGAGCGCTTTCGGTGCGATCATGGACAGCACCGCCTTGCGCAAATCGAGATTCTTGATGCGCTGTGCGGCCCAGTCGGCCCCAATCTCGGTGCACTTCATGCCCCATACCTTTTCGGTATAGGTTTTGAAAAACATGGAATAGAGTCGCTTGCCGAAACGATTGGTTACCCATTGCTCGAGATTTTTCTCTTCCCGGTGCGGGAATGCCTGGGCCTTCAGATAGCTGAGACCGATCAGGACGGCCTCAACCGGCCCCAGGTTTTTGAGCGCATTGGTGGGCTTGAGCGGGTAATCAAAGAATTTACCGTCATAATAGATACGAGACAGACGCGGACGCACCAGGAATTCATCACTTAATATATCCATCCACCAGTCATGCACCCTGACGACCTTGGTAAAGAAGCGGTGCCCACCGATATCGAACCGGTAGCCCTTGTATTCCACGGTGCGGGAGATACCGCCGACCAGGTCATCCATTTCGAATACAATCGGTTCCTCTCCTGCCCGGGCCAGTTCCAGGGCGGCAGTCAGGCCGGCCGGACCTGCGCCGATGATGATGCAGCGTTTCCTGTCAGCAGTCATTTATATTCTCATATTGGTATTTGATATTAAAAAATATTTCAATTTGGTTAAAGGCAATTCACATACTGAAGCTACTAATCCAGCCGTGGCAAGAACATCGACAATCAAACGCGCAACGACATCAACCAGACGGGGAAAATTCAAAAACATCTGAAATCAATATTCCATTCCGGAACCCAAAACGCTGGATTGAAGTATACTTTAGTTCTGTTATTCTCAACAGCTTCACAATCGAACCGCAGCTATGAATGGGAAACGCCGGTATTTACTGGCGTCATATGCAGAATTGATATAAATATTTATTCTACAGGTTTTATGTTACAGGGAGAACGTGGACATTGATTTGGGTGTGTCCTGCTTGCCATGGTGCTCTTACTACCGGACCGGATTCGGTACGGTGCAGCATGTGCGGTGTAAACTACCCAACAATAGGTAACATCCCGGATCTGCGCATTTCCGGCTACAACTGGCTGGATTATGACAAGGATCTTGAAAATGCAATAGAGTTGCATGCGCTCTCAAATACACTGAGTCTGGAAGACATGGTATATACCGTGTTCGCACGACAGGCGGGTTTCGATGAATCCCGTGTTAGATTACGAACACGCCAGGTTCTGGAGGGATGTACCAGGTATAAGGAAGCAATATCAGGATGGTTGGCTGGTGGCCTGGATAATACCGGTACTGTCCTGGAAATAGGTTGTGGCGGGGGAATGCTGACGGCTGCTATTGCGCCTTATTCCGAAACAGCACTTGGTATCGATATCTCAATGGAATGGCTGGTCGTCGCCGAGCGATACATTATGGAACATGGTGGGACACCCTGTCTTGCAGCAGCCTCAGGGGAAGATATTCCTTTACCCGCGAATTCCATAGGTTTGGTGGCGTCACTGGACGTCATAGAGCATGTGCATGACCCCGCAAGATATCTCTCGGAAATTGATCGTATCCTCAAACCCGGCGGCAGGGTAGCGTTGTCCACACCGAATCGTTACAGCCTGACGGCCGAGCCCCATGTATTTGTGTGGGGTGTCGGCTGGATACCACGCCGCTGGCAAAAAAAATACGTCAAGTTACTCAGTGGTAAAGAGTATAATTATACCTGCTTGTTAAGTTACCGGGACTTGAAAAGGATGATAAGAGAAAACACGCTTATAAATGCCATGATTCTCCCTGGTACAGTACCGGAATCAGAGATCAGCAGTTTTCCGAATCTTCGGGGCAGGCTTGCCCGACTGTATAATTATATTCATCGATGGCCTGTAATTCGACAGTTACTTCTGGTTATATGTCCCTTTTTTCAAATCACAGGCATAAAACTGCAAGCCTAGAACTATAAAACTAATCGGTTTTTTCTGCGTACAATATAGAAGCGCCGGTTGAATAAACCAAACTGCCTCCTCTTTGCATATGTTCCGTGCAATTTTCGATAAACAAGTCTTTCAGTTCTGATACGCGGTCGGGCTTACTTGAACCAATTCGCTTTCGTGCAATACTTGAAAATGTGACTTGCAAATCCCAGAATTCTTCCGCCGTTTCAATAAGAGATCTTTGGCCAATCCAGCACGATTTTACATTTGTGAAACCGGCCTGCGACATTATTTCGGAAACAGAACCGGAATATTCTGAGTGATGTTCAGTCCATTCTGCATTTTCATCATCAACTTTTGGTAAAAACGTATTAACCAGATCTTCAAGATATTTGCAGGCCTGGTAGTCTCCTCTTTTTACTAACCTTCGAATAAGCTCAGTTAGTCGATACAAACCAGCCTTGATGCCTTCCGCGGTCATTAACCGGGGCGCACTGCCTACCCCGATGACGATACGGCCACCAGGTTTCAGTACCCGAAACATTTCGGCCATTGCCTGAACAGGATTCGGGAAGTGGCGTAGAGCATACAATGAGACGACAAGGTCAAAAGTATTATCCTGAAACTCAAGAGATTCGGCATCCATAATCAGGAATTCTGCCTTGAGTCCTTCCTCAGCAACTTTTCGTCTCGCTGTATTTAACATGCCCTGTGAGAGATCAACCCCTGTTATGTTATCAGAATTAACAAAACGGGCTGCTGCGCGTGCCAGTACTCCAGTGCCTGTCCCAACATCCAGTACGCTATCTGTTGGCTGCAATGCGGCAATGTTTATAATCCGAACTGCCATTGGCCGGGAAAATCTTTCTGTAAATCGATCAAAGTCCTCGCTGACATCGTCGTAACTGGACGAATCCCTATGCTTGAACTGACTGGAGTTATTGTCTGCATCCATGATGTCTTATTCCGCCTGAACGTTAAGGGCAATTCCAGGGATATCAAATACGGGTCCGGTCACGACGATTTTATGTATTCTTCGCCGCGTCGCAGGCGTTCCTCAAGACTTTCAATATCGGCATCGACCATGATCCGGACGAGTTCATCAAAACCGACTTTTGGGGTCCAGCCGAGTTTGACCCTGGCCTTGGAGGCGTCACCTCTCAGGTTGTCGACCTCGGCCGGGCGGTAATAGACCGGGTCGATCTCCACGTGTTTTTCCCAGTCAAGTCCGGCATGTGCAAATGCTTCTATGACAAACTCCCGGACACTGTGTGTTTCACCGGTTGCAATGACGTAATCATCTGGCGTGTCCTGCTGCAACATCATCCACATCGCTTCGACATACTCCGGGGCATAACCCCAGTCCCGTTTTGCGTCCAGATTGCCCAGATAAAGCTTTTTTTGCAGGCCGCAGTGAATTCTTGCAATGGCCTGAGTGATCTTTCGGGTAACGAAATTCTCACCGCGCCGTGGGGACTCGTGATTGAACAGAATGCCGTTACTGACATGCATGCCATAGCTTTCCCGATAATTTACCGCGATATGATGAGCATAAACCTTGGCACAGCCATAAGGGCTTCTCGGATGAAAGGGAGTATTTTCATTCTGGGGTGGCGGCTCGGAGCCGAACATTTCACTGCTTGAAGCCTGGTAAATTCTTGCACGTACGCCACTTTCCCGAACTGCTTCGAGGATTCGTACAGAACCCAGACCGGTTACATCGCCGGTGTATTCCGGCATCTCGAAGCTCACATGGACGTGACTCTGTGCGCCGAGGTTGTAGATCTCATCGGGATGCAGGCGATACAGCAGTCGGGCGAGGCTGCTGGCGTCGGCGAGGTCGCCGTATTCCAGAAACAGTTTTGCATTTTTATCATGCCGAAAGTCATTAAGCAGGTGGTCGATGCGTCCTGTATTAAAACTGCTGGAACGGCGGCGTAAACCGTAGACTTCATAATCTTTCGATAAAAGTAACTCGGCAAGATACGATCCATCCTGCCCGGTTAGCCCTGTAATTAAGGCGCGTTTTGTCATAAGTATTACCTCAAATTTCCGTTGTTGTTTCCCAAGGTTCCCGCCTCTTCCGTTAAGAACCAGTTAGCCGTATCCCTCAGGCCCTCCCTGAGTGAGACCCTGGTTCGATAGCCGAGAGAGAAAAGCCGGCTTGCGTCGGGAAACCACTTTTGTATTTCCCCGGGTCTGACCTCGCCACTGAATTCAAACTGCGGATCCATTCCCATGGCGTTGCTGACCTGTTCAGCTATCTCCCGGATAGAAACCGGTTCACCCATGGCGACATTATAGTCTTCACCCTCAAGCCGGGCTTTTTGTGCAATTAGTAATAATGCATCTGTAACATTTGAAACGTGGTTCAAGTCCCTGACCTGGGTACCGTCACCATGAAGAAACAGTTTGTTCGGATCTCGATGCAGCTTGCACATAAGATCGTATACCACCTGCTTTCGTAGGCGTGGACCATATACAGAAAATAATCTCGCTATGGAGGTTCGCAGACCATAAAGTTTGGCAAACAATCGCAAGTAATGCTCGCAGGCCAGTTTACTCACTCCATATGGAGATTCAGGAATCTTGGGATCATCTTCCTTGATAGGTGCATGCGCCGCCTCTCCATAGACCGTGGCGGAAGATGTGAAAACAATACGCGATTCAGGTGAAATATCACGGATCGCTTCCAGCATCCGAAATGTTCCCAGTATATTTTTCTCCATATCCATATCCGGATGATCAACCGACTGATTTACATGGGCATTACCGGCAAGGTGGAAAACAGTATCAAACGATGTCGTTTTGAGTAGTGGACGAAGGTCCGCTTTCACCAAATCGAGTTTCTCTATGGTTATTCTGGAGCGAACCGATTCAATATTGCTCAAACGACCTGTACTCAGGCTGTCCACGACAGTTACGACATCAGCACCATACCTGAGTAGTAATTCTACCAAATGTGAACCGATGAACCCCGCGCCGCCGGTCACCAGTACGGATCTATTGTTGAAGCTGTGTTTCATTTGCTCTCTTTCAGGGCGGGACTTGATATGTCCGCAGCCTCTTCTAACACAGACAGTATCCCTTGAGACGTATTTCCCCAGGAAAATCCTGAGGCATGAATATGCCCCTCTTCCGATAACCGCCTGTGCAGATTATGTTCCGTCGCGAGTTTCTCCATAGCCTCCGAAATCTCCTTGGCTCCGACCTGTGGCAGGATGACCGCGATGCCGGCGGTCATCTCCACCATGCCCGGTACATCCGGAATTACAACGGGTGCACCGCAAACCTGTGCTTCAATTGTGGTTAAAGAATTGGCCTCATAGGTTGCAGCAGTAACGAACGCCTCAGTCCCGTTATACAAGTGCAACAATTCTTCATCAGTAACATAGTCGATATGTATCAAGTGTTCTGAAAGTCCGAAATCTTTTGCAAGTTCACCGATGTTTCTACCAAGTCCACTACGACCAACAACCACCAAGCGATGGGGCAATCCTGTCTTTTCACGGAACCGGGCAAAACCCTCAATAACAAGAGGCACATTACGCCGGCCGCTGATCTTACCAACCGAGAGAAAATAGGGGCGGTAATCACCGATCAGGCGGAGCCGTGTGGCATTTGCGTCTTCGTCGTTTTCAAGTTTTCGGAAGATTTGTGCCGGTGCCAGGGGTACTACACGTATACGGTCACCGGGTACACCATAGTAGTTTTGAATATCCGCGCGCGTCTGGTTATTGTTAGTAATCACCAGTGTTGCATGTCGCGCACACCATCCATAGAAGTATTTATAGAATACACGATCACCCAACCCGTAGAGTTCCGGATGAATGGTGTTCGTGGCATCGTGGGTCGTCACCACGATCCTGGCCCGGCAAAAAATCGGGGTTACATAAGCGGGACACCATAAAACATCGGTATCACAAACACGTGAAAGTATGGTATTTTGCCAGACAAGCTGATGAGCGTATGAATGTATTACCTGCTCTTTCACGGAACCATTCAGCAATACGCGGGACTGATCAATTGGCTCTGGAGTATACAGGGTAATTTGTTTTACATCAGTGCTTGTGATGCCTGATGACCAGCTGTTTATAATATTCTCAATATATCTTGGAACGCCGGTATGGCCATGGATTCGCCATGCATCAACACCAACTCTCATTCCCGGTCCTCCCACCAAAATCGGGTTTTCTCCCACACTTCCCGAACACCTTTCTCGATGGTAACCGCCGGTTCCCATTTGATAGCGCTTTTCAGCCGGGTAGTATCGGAACGGAAGCACATGGGGCCATCTACCGGTTGGTCGAGGATCTGAATAGGACAACCGCTGACTTCCTGAAGGATTTCGAGTACCCGACCTACTGATGTCAACTCTCCGGTTCCCAGGTTGACCAGACCGGTGAAATCGCTGTCAAGTAACTTCAAGATCGCATCCGCGGCATCCGTTACGTAGATAAAATCCCGTTGCGGTTTTCCGCTCCAGGCCTCGGCCTTGCCATCGGCCAGCAGTTTTCTCGCCATCACATGAATAAGATCATAACGCTCGAGAGGCGTTGGTCCATATAAATTACAGAACCGGCAGGTAATGATGGGGATCCAGCGTTCATAGAATTTAGATACTTCTTCTGCCAGGTATTTGCTGAGGACGTAGCGGTTGCGGTACGGTGCAATGGGCGCGTCCTCTCCCACTGGATCGGGAACACGCTCGGGATCGTAGACGAGCATCGAAGAGAAATGAATAAATTTCCTGATCGGCCGGTGTTTGATTTGCTCCAGCGTATGAACAAGCGGTGTTACATGATAATCAAATGCGCTGGGTTCACCGATATCAAGTCGGTCTTTTTCAAGCGAATGGTGATCCGTATTGCCGATGATGTAGATGACGCGATCGAAATCGACATCATCCAGTTTCCGCAAGTCATCCAGGCTCGGTACCTGTATGTGGCGATTTTTTGTCGGCGGCGGATTCCGGCCGACACTGATCATATTGGGACATCGTTCCAGGATATACGGGCCCAGAAATCCGCTGCCACCAAAGAGAATGGTGCGTGCCCCGCCATCCTCGAGGATATCTGTCATGGGAAAATGATATCTCCCTTCCAGCCTTTTTCCCGGAGTTTTGGGATGACCTCATCGGCGTAATTCCATGCGAACAGGACACCGGCATCCGCGGGTGCCGGATCCTCGAACATGAAGCTTTCGTCAATGATGGGTACATGCACGCCCGGTAAATGGGTGCCGACCCGCAACGGGTTGATCTCGGTAATGTAGTCGAGGAGATGAGCACCCAGTGAACAATAGGTGCAGACCGTAGAGGCCTTGGCCGGTGCGCCTATGCCGATGATTTTCTGTCCGCTTTGCTTGCGGCTGTAGACATCATCGAACAGTTTGTCCCGTTTTGCTTCTATTTGATTAATGTACTGTGCCTGGGTTTCCGGTTCGTAGAGCCGGGCTTCCTCTTCCAGTTTCCGAAGTTCGACAACCCGGCTGTTAATTTCGTGTTCTCCCTTGAAACCGGAGTAAACACGTATTTGTCCACCATAGGTGTCAGAACGTTCTACATCGAACACTTCAAGCCCGTATTTATCGAAAAGATATTCAAGCGGTCTTAGTGAGTAATAGCGCAGATGTTGATGAAATGCATTGTCATAATGCAACCGTTGCACCATGTCCAGCCAATACTGGTTGTCACTCGCGAATACACCCCCTGGGGCAAGAATCTTGACAATTCCCTGCATGATGCTGTCCAGCGCAGCGATGTGAGCAAAACACCCGCAGGCCGTTACTGCATTAGCCTGTCCGTATTCCTTGAGGATCCGTTCCCCGGTTTGGTTATTAAAGAATGCATGCCATGTAGTCAGTCCCCTTTCGTTTGCTATACGCACCGGATCACCGGAAGGATCAACTCCGAGAAAACGCACACCATTATTTTTCCAGGCTTCAAGCAGGGTGCCGTCATTGGAACCGATGTCCACGGCGAAACTCCGGGCGTCCAGGCCTTCCATCTCAATCAGCCGGGGCGGCAAGCTTTGTAGATGTTGTCGTGCGGTTTGTGTTGTGCCGCTGAGGAAAGGGAAATCCTTATAAACAATATCCGGGTCTACTATATAACCAAGTTGTGTCAGACCGCATTCATCACAGTGATGGAACTGCATCGGATAGTAGGTTTCCGGTTCATTGAGCTGGGCGCGATCCAGTATCAGATCACCGACCGGCTGGTGTCCCAGGTCCAGGCCAGGCCGGATAACCGTCGAGCAGATCTGGCAATGAACCGATTTGGGCTCATCACGCCGGTCGGCGCGACCGGAAAGCCCCTCCTGGTATATTTTTGTGGTGACCATGTCAACCTGTCTCCTCGAAGAATGTATGAAATTGCTCGATAACGTACTCATTATCGGAGTTACTGATGGCGGGATGACAACCGATATAGAAAGCCCGTTCGTTGAGCCTTGCTGCAACCGGATACTCGCTGTCGAGATTGCCGAACAATTGGCGGTAGATTGGTTGATTGATCAACGGCAGCAGGTAGCGGGTTTCAATCCGGTTTTCTTCGAGATAGCGAATGATGTCATCGCGGTTTCCTCCTTCATCCCTGATGACAATAGGATAGAACATGAAAGTGTGATCACATTCCGGGCGAATTTTCGGCAACTGAAGCATTGTATCGAGGTCAGACAGCCCTTCTGTTAACCGGCGGGCAAGCTCCTGTCGTCTGCGGATGGATTGTTCATGCTGCTCCAGTTCCGCGAGACCAAGAGCCGCTTCCATCTCGGTGGCGCGGAAACTGTGACCCAGCCGTATGAAACTGAAACGACGGTTGGCGATCTCGAATACATTATCTGACTTCTGGTCATCGTCCATGCGGATGTATATAGAGTCCCTGCCGTGATTGACAAGGCTTTTTAACAACACGAGAAGATCCGGATCGCTGGTGGTACAAATACCGCCCACACCGGTCGTTATAATGTGTGCAGCATATGTGGAGAAACACCCGATATCGCCGAAGGAACCGACAGTCCTGCCCTTATAGCGGGCGAACATCGTTTCCGCTGAATCCTCAATGATCCGTAAAGCATGATGACTGGCTATTTTCATGATGGGATCCATGTCGCATGGGAGTCCACTCAGGTGCACGGGCATTATCGCGCGGGTTCGCTCGGTTATACGTTCCTCTATAAGATTTGGGTCAATCGTAAAGTAGTCAGGATCGACATCCACGAATACCGGTCTCAATCCGTTATACATAACCACATTGGAGGTGGCTACGAACGTAACAGCCGGGACAAGCACTTCGTCGCCATCCTCCCAGCCATGCATTTCTTTTAATGCTGCCAAGGCTACCTGCAGGCAACTTGTGCCGCTGTTGGTCATGAGCGCGTAACGACTGTCATGTAGTCTGGAGAATTCCTTCTCAAAATTCGCCATCATTGGGCCGGAAGTAATCCTGCCACTATCAAGAACCTCCGCTACGAGATCTTTCGCACGCTGGCTGATTTCAAATCCGCCAACCCCGATTTGAGGACGGTCCGGTCGGTGTGCTGTATCCATGAAAGTACTCCCCTGGAACTTGAAAACCCGCCGGAATGATTCAGGGCGGGTACGGGTTGAACGCTTCCTCCTAAGGACTTACGAAATGCCTTACGGCACGTATTTAAATCAGCCTTACGTCAGTTTGCACCAGCTTGCACGTTAAAATCAAGCAGCACCGCTACGCTGGATAATTCTGCGCAACGCCGATGCGGCATCTTCCGGAACCTTGCGCAAAACTACAAGTGTTACGATGTAAACGGCGGCACCTGCAGGCACAGTGATGTATAAGTGTATTAATTGATCCGGAAGCGCCATCAAAACCGCGATCATCACTGTGCTTCCTATGCAGGGTGGTACCAGAGGCCGCAGTAATGTTGCCCTCATCGAGGAAAACACCGAGATCCCTACCCAGATCAGAACCATGATTTCCGCAAGCAGTGTTGCCCACGCTGCGCCAACGATGCCATAAACCGGTATCCAGATGAGGTTGAGTACCAGATTAATCAGCGCCGCGACACCAAAACCCCAGAATTCCCACTGCAGGCGATCTTCAGCCAACAGGATGTTATGCAACGGTGCAAAGAGAAACACCACACCTGTACTACAAAGTAACAACTGGAAAGCATGAGTTCCATCGGTGTATTCGTTGCCAAACAGTAACTGGATAAGAGGTGCTGCGACATATACCCCTCCTGCAGCCAGAGGGATACCCAGGGTCGCGGATATTTCGAGATGACGTCGAGCCGCGGCACGGCGTTCGTGGCCAGGGGTGCTGCGTCCGACATCCGGGAGATAAGCAATTTGTATCGCTGCAGCAATCGCGATCAGGAAATAACAGAACCTGTAGGGCGCTGTATACAGGCCGACTTCCTGATCCGTCGTCAATAGCCCGAGTAGAATCACATCCAGGGTAACGATGCTTGTACGCAGCAGTTTCCCGGCAATGAGCGGAGCGCAGGAACGGTAGGTATGCCAGGCGAGTGCAATATCCATCCGGCCAAAACCTTCCGCGAACAGGCGCCTGGTGAGCCACAATACACCCAGCAATTCACCGATGAACTGCATCATCGGGGCTCTCAACATATGCTCAGGTCCGGTAATGAAAAACAGCACAAGCATCGCGAAAGCCAGTCGGCGGAAAATCAGTGACATACTGACAGGCAATCCCTGTTCCAGTCCCTTGTAGACCCAGGAAGTATCCAGTGCAGTGGCGAACAGCAGCAAACCCGTTGCAATGATAACCAGGGCATGTTCAGTATTTGATTCAAGAAGCCAGGCCGCTATCGACAAGACGATGAAACAAATCGCAGCCAATCCGATTTTTAGTAGTGTTACAGATGTGGCCAGTGTTATGGCGTTGTCAGGTTTTTTTGCAACATCTCTTGAACCGACGTCGACAAATCCGGCTTCCAGGAATACGGATGTATAGGAAATGATTGCGAATGCAAAGCCCAGCACGCCAAATCGCTCAGGACCCAGTACTATCGCCAGATAAGCAGTGGCCACGAAGGCAATGATTCTGGAACCGAATTCACCGCCACCCAGTGCCAGTGCATTGCCCATGCGGCGGCTAGCTTCGTGTGTGCTCACGCGTCCTCATTGTAAGAAACATGAAAATGATTATGACATTTATAACTTTGTGATCGGATGATTTGCAAGTCATCAATATCTATACACAACAAAATTGGATGAATACATTATACACACTATGAGGTCGAGTCACGGCGATTAAGAATCCGGAGTGTTGCCACAACAGCATCTTCCGGAACCTTTTGTAACACAATTAGAGAACAACATATGCAAACATACCTGTGGATAAAAACAGGATGCCGACGCTGCATATAAGCAACCGGGATGCCATAGTACCCTGGATGTACTGATCCCCGAACAGTAACAGGATCAGGGGTGGCGATGACGGCATCTCCCGCCTCCACGGGAATACTGAATGCAGCAGATTTTTCCAGGTTGCGGCCCGGCGATCAGGTCCCGGTGAACTGCGGCCGATATCAGGCAGATAAGCGAAATGTACCGCTGTCGCTATCGCAATCAGGAAGTAACAGAAACGGTAGGGGGCGGTTTAAAAGTCCCACTGCCCGGTCAGTTGTCATTATTCCCGGGAGCGTAACATCCAGGTTTATGATATTCATTCGGAGCAGCATACCGGTGATGACTGATTAACAGACCCGCAGTGTGTGGCCAGCCCGGGTACTTGTTCAATAATATTTTATTGTCAGGTCTCAAAGAATGCGGGGAATCCGCTTGTTACAAAGGGTAATGATCTGTTTATCCGCTGACGATAATCAACCAAAGATTCCGGGATATTCAGCATTAAATATTGCATACTACCGGCAAGAAATCGAAGTATGCTGGGCAGAGGTGCGTATATTCGTGATCCCCGTCACTTGTCTTTACTCCATGACTGTTGCTGATGAAAATGACACATGAATGAAAAGCATGATGAATCACTGACAATCGCCTGTATATCCATTGTCGGGGGAACAGCCCTGTTCAACTGCATTTCTTCCGTTCTTCAATCAGGCCTTGGATGCATGGTCATAGCCGAGGAAAGGGATATCATAGATGAAGTCACTCGACTCATCAGCGATAAACATCTTGAACTGGTAGTTACACATGGCGATTCAGTACCGGGTAAACGGGCAATCGCAGTCAGGAAGGCAGCATCGGCGTGGATAGCGATGATCGAGGATACATGCACAGTTAACGAAGAGTGGCGCCGCGGCTGCGCGTCACTCATTGCTTGCAGGGATGCAAGCGCCGGATCCGGCCCGGTTATACCGGGCCAATCGCTGGGCGTGCGAGCCCGGGCGCTGTATTGTTCGGATTACGGGACATTCTTTCCGTCAGCACTGCAACGAGCAGATGGTGGGAAAAAGGGTAAGATGCACCGGACAAGTGTATTGCCCGGGGTCAATCTGCTTTATCGGCGGGAGACTGTAATGCAATACATCAACGCTGATGGTCTGATTGAATCGGAAGTGAATCGACGGATGATCGAGGACGGTCACACCCTGTATATACATGAAGACCTTGCCGTTACACTGGATCATGCCGACGAAACCGGCGCGACCCTTCACTCGCGTTTCAATCACGGACGCCTTTACGGCGGATTGCAATCAAGAAATATGAGGCCAGCCATACGCATGGTGCGTGCCCTGACCTGTGTCTTGCTGCCTTTCGTGCTGTCATATCGATCATTACGCGCGTATGCCCGGGTCCGCAATCGTAACCTCGTCACGTTTTTATACATCATACTATTCGAGACCGTCTGGAGCTGCGGCGAATGCACCGGTTATCTGTCAGGCTGTGGCCACAGCCTTGAGGACTGGAAATAATGAAGATTGGAATAGACATTTCGACCTGGCACAATGGCCGGGGCTTCGGACGCTTTACTCGCGAGGTGATTACGGCCTTGCTCAAGTTGCCAACGTCGCATGAATTTATTCTCTTCGGCGACAGCCCGGGACGGCTGGATATCGCACCGGATCGGGCAGATCAGATCACGGTCCAAACGAAAGCCCTGGTGACGGAATCGGCCGTGAGCGACGGCAATCGCAGTGTGGGAGATGTGCTCGCCTTTACACGTGCGGTCGCACGGCAGAAACCGGATGTCCTATTCTATCCGGCCGTGTATTCCTGGTTCCCGGCCCCTCCGGGCATGCCGGTGGTATTGACGCTGCATGATGCCATCGCCGAACATTTCCCGGAACTTGTCTTCCCGCAATGGCGAAACCGGTTTTTCTGGAATCTCAAAATGCGTCTGGCAAGGTGGCAGGCCACACGCTTTTTGACAGTATCGAACGCCGCGCGTGAGGAAATCCATACGCACCTGGGGATCGACCTGGATCGCATTGACCTGACTACCGAAGGGCCGAAAGACGCCTTTCAGCCGCCGGAAGATGAACAGGATCGCGAATCACAGCGGTCTGAAATCATCCGTCGCTACGAACTTCCCGAAGATGGCCAGTTGTTTACCTACGTGGGTGGGTTTGCCCCTCACAAGAACCTGTTGGGCCTTCTGGACAGCCTCGATACGTTGAAAGCCGGGGATCGCTACAGGAATGTGCGGCTGTTCATGGTGGGCGATTATTCCGGTCACGGGTTCCATTCCAATTACGAGGAACTCAGGGCGCGTATAGATGCCAGCGAAAGGCTCAGGGATGCGGTCGTTTTTACCGGTTTCATCGAGGACGAGGAGCTGGCATCGATTTACCGGGCCTCCGTGGCCATGGTCCTGCCGTCGTTCTCGGAAGGTTTTGGCTTGCCCGCCGTTGAGGCCATGGCCTGCGGTACGCCGGTGCTGGCCAGTAACCGTGCATCCCTGCCGGAGGTGGTGGGTTCGGGCGGGATCCTGTTCGATCCCGGTGACAGGGACGAAATGGCGCGCGCCATGGAACAAGTGCTGGCCTCGGAACAGGAACTTACAACTCTGCGTCAACGGGCTCTCGCCCAGGCGGGTCATTTCACCTGGGAAGCCGCGGCCAGAGGTGTACTGACTTCGATTGAACGATGCCGGGGGGCATGATGCGTTTTTGTATGGTCACAACCTTTTACCCTCCCTACAATTTCGGAGGTGACGGGATCTTTGTCCGCCAGTTGGCTATGGCCCTGGCCGGGATCGGTCATGAGGTCCGGGTCATCCACTGCGAAGACGCCTTCAGGCTCAAGTCGAACGCTCCCGATCCGGGCCTGCCGGCCCGTTACGAAGACAACGGTGTGGAAGTGTGCCGTCTGAAAAGTTTATGTGGCGCGTTATCACCCTTGTTGACCCAGCAACTCGGTCGTCCGGCGCTGAAGGCAAGCCAGCTACAGCGGATGCTGGATGACGGCTACGATGTGATCAATTTTCACAATATCTCCCTGGTTGGCGGACCGGCCGTGCTCGGCTACGGCCGCGCTCCGGTCAAATTGTACACACTGCATGAACACTGGCTCGTCTGTGCTACGCATATACTCTGGAAAAACCGGTCGCGGCGATGTGACAGCAGGCAGTGCATCCGTTGCAGCATTCGCTCCGGTATTCCTCCCCAGCTATGGCGCTATACCGGACTGATACCCCGGGCACTGGATGAAGTGGACGTACTGATTGCTTCCAGCCGGTTTACCGCGGATCAGCACCTCCGGCTCTTTCCCGATGCCCCCATGCGTATCGTGCCCCTGTTTTCCCGTATCCGGCCGGCCGATGATTTTCTTCAAAGACACAGTACCAGTGAGCGACCGTTATTTGTCATTTCCGGTCGTATAACGGTCTCCAAGGGAGTGGAATCCGTAGTCGAACAATTTGCACAAATGCGCGATTACGATCTGGTTCTTGCCGGCGACGGCGACGCACTGCCCCGGCTCAAGCAACGTTACGCCGATTGCCCCAACATTTCTTTCGCCGGTCAACTCGATGAGGAAGCGCTGGTTGCGTTATATGCCAGGGCCTACGCACTGATTTTCCCGTCACTGGCGCCCGAGACCTTTGGTCTGACCGCCGTGGAGGCGATGGCATGCGGTACACCGGCTATTGTTATGGATTCCGGTGGTTGCCGGGAGATCATAGAGACGACCGGTGCCGGTTTTGTTTACCGGTCACCGGCAGAGTTACCGGAATTACTCCACCGGGTGGTGAACGATCAAGCGCTGCGGCAACAACTCTCGCAACTCGCACTGGCGGGTTACAGGAAATATTACACGCGGGAGCGTTATCTGGATGACTACCTGGCGATAGTTGCCGGGATCCGGGATCAAAAACTGTCCGGTCACCGGGGGACGGCTGCCGCAAGCCGGGATAATCGGGACTCACACGCCGAAAACGGGCTTGTGACGTGAGTCCCGAGCAGGAATCCTCCAGGCCGTTGCTCACAGCGGCAATCGCCGCTGGTGACCTGCAAAGCCTTGAGGAACTGTCTGAGCAGTTGTCGGGCGCCGGCCTGCTGCATCAGCCCGATGTACAAATAATTGTTGCCCACACCGGCAGGCACGATCTTGTTTGCGATGCGGCCAATGTAAGGATTGTATCCTGTCCGCCGGGAACGCCGTTTTTCCGGCTCTATGCAACCGTGCTTGAACAGAGCGACAGCGAGTACGTGGCCCTGCTGGATGCCGGGTGTCCACCCGGCCAGGGCTGGCTGGCGGCGGCACGGGAACAATTCCATGCCGCAACGGCAATTTTTTATGGTCCGGTCGAATGTGCCTGGGAAAGTGGCGACCCGGGAATGATCGGCTACCTGATCGAATACGCCCAGTTCCGGCGGCCACTTGATCCACAGTTGGGAGAGTATCCGGGCAACAATATCGTCTTCCGGCGGGTGCTGGCGGAGAATGCGGTCACGGAGGAGGGCGGATTTCAGAAGACCTTTTTCCTGCGTCGTGTGGAGAAGGTTCAGGGCATCCAACCCCGGGCTTGCGACGACATGACGGTCGTGTATCGTAAGAGTTACCCGTGGTCCTGTTACCTGCGCAGGCGGATGCGCCACGGTCGCCTGTATGGATCCGGCCACGCCTTGTCATTGGGAAAGCGCCGCTTTCTGTATGCTGGCGGGACGATCGTGCTGCCGCTGTTACGCTACTGGCGCATTCTCCGCGCCGCCCGGCGCCCGCCGCGACTGGTACGCGAAGTGGTGCGTTTTAGCGTGCCTATTTTTATATCCGAATGCGCCTGGTCCGCCGGTGAATGTCTGGGCTATCTTGCCGGCGCCGCGTCGGACGAGGCCTGTCTGGATTGAGAGAAAACCAGGGAGTTCACGTGAACAACAATAACGACAATAACGACAGAAACAGTACCAACAGTAGCGACGGCGCTGATACAGGTATCGAGTATTCCGTCGTGGCAGGTCGTGTCAGCACGGAAGATGGTGACCGTATTCTCGAAACGCTGGCGTCCCTGCACGATCAGGAAGACGCAGTGGTACCGGAGATCATCCTGGCTGACCGGCTTAAAGATGATATCTCGGACCGGATCCGCCGCGAATATCCGGACGTTCGTATCATCGATTGTCCCGCCGATATGGATCTTCCGACCATGCGTACACTGGCCATGCAGCAGGCCTCCGGTCGATACGTACTGGTCACCGAGGATCACTGTGTTCCACCGCGGGACTGGTTAAGGAAATTCACCGCGGCCTTTGCCCGGCACCCGGATGCCGTTGCGATTGCCGGCAGCGTAGTCAACGGCGTAACGGACACGGCACTCGACTGGGCAACGTTTCTGTGTGAATACGCCCCGATGTCGCCACCGATCGCCAACGGACCAACGGCAAATCTCGCCGGTATGAACGTCGCCTATCGGCGCGAGATTTTCAATGAGGTGGACGAACAGGTCCTGAAGTCCGGATTCTGGGAAACGACGTTACACCCCTTGCTGCACAAACAGGGGCGCCTTCTCATAGCTGACAACGACATACAGATATTTCATTGCAAGAAATTCAGTTTGCGTCTGTTTTTAAGACAGCGGTTTGTCTATTCGCGGTATTATGCCGGTCTAAGGTTTCCCGCCGGAGCCCGGGTACAACGCTATCTTTATGCCGCGGCATCATTGGTGTTGCCGCCACTGCTGGTCTTTCGCTTTTTCCGCAATGCCCGCCAGAAGGCCAGCGTGAGAAAACATTTGACGGCAGCCACGCCCTACCTGCTCTTGTTTTACCTGGTCTGGGGCGTGGGCGAAGCCTGGGGCTATCTGTTCGGTCCGCGCGACGCGTTACAGGAAATCGAATGAACCGGTGAACACCGCGATCCCTGATCTGGACTATATTTGCCCGGCATGTAAAGGCAAGCTACACGAACGTAATGTCGCCTATGAGTGCCCGGTGTGCGAGTGCTCATATCCCGTGATTTACGGGATCCCCGACTTCAGGCTCAACTCCGATGCCTACCTGAGCCTGGAGGATGAACGCGCCAAGGCATGCAGGCTGGCGGGCCGGGCGGCGGAATCAAGTTTCGATGAACTGGTGGATTTCTACTATTCGATCACGGATGACGTACCTGCTGCGCTGGCCGAGGTTTACCGCCGCTTTATCAATAACGGTCCACAGCACCTTGCCGGCCTGGCGCGGGACATTGATCAACACGATGATGGTCCGTTGCTGGATGCCGGTTGCGGCAGCGGCTCGCTGTTGCTTGCACTGGCCGCAAGCCGGCGCCCGGTGGTCGGTCTCGACATAGCCCTGAGATGGCTTGTTATATGCAAAAAACGTTTGCAGGAGGCGGGACTGGACCGCCGGCTTGTCTGCGCGGACCTGCTTCAGCCGCCGTTCAGGGAGCGGTCATTCGCGGTCATCGCCGGTATTGATCTGGTAGAACACACACGGGATCTGGATCGGACGGCGCATTCCCTGGCCGCCCTGGTGCGGCCGGGGGGACGGGTCTGGTTGACAGTACCCAACCGCTATACCCTGGGGCCTCACCCATCAACGCGTCTGTGGGCCATCGGCTATCTGCCAAAGCATTGGGCCGGCCGGGTCAGTCGCGCGCTACGGGGTGTAGACTCGCTGCGTCATATCCAGCTTCTCACACCGTGGCAGGTAACCGCTGCCCTGAAGCGGGCCGGATTGGAAATATGCACAGTGCGGCCTAAACGCATTTCCGGGGACATGCAGTGGCAACCGCCCCTGTTCGAGCGAGTCCTGATCGGTCTTTACCGGTTACTGTGCCGCTGGTCACTGTCACGAAAATTACTGGTCCGGATCGGACCGGTAGCGGAAGTCATGGCCATAAAACCTCGGTTGGAACAAGGTTAAACAATTAATGACGGGAGTAAGTAATGAACAATGAGCCGTTGAGATTTGGCCTGATTGGCGCCGGTGGCATAGGCGCCGTGCGGGCCAGGGCCCTGGAAAAATCACCGGATTGCACACTGACCGCTGCACTGGATATCGATCCGGAGCGCGTAGCCGGTCTGGCCGGGACAGCCAGGGGTTTTGATTCACAGCAGGATTTTTTCGAGTCGGGCCTTTTTGATGCCGTGCTTATCTGCACCCCGCCCGATACGCACAGGGAACTGGCCCTGGAGGCCTTGCAACGGGGCCTGCATGTGCTGGTTGAAAAACCGATGGCCGAATCGGTGGCTGCCTGCCGGGAAATGATTGCGGCGGCCAGGGATGCTGACCGGATCCTCGCGGTGGGTTTTAACCACCGCTTTTTCAAGGGCGTTGAGGTGGTTCGCCGCGCCATTCATGATGGCACGATTGGCAAGTTGTCCTGGATCCGCGCATTTACAGGGCACACCGGCCTGTCCGAGTTCAAGGCGCCCTGGATGTACGACAAAAAGGTCATGGGCGGTGGCACGTTGATGGACAATGGCGTGCATTTACTCGACCTGGCGTGCCATTTGATGTCGGAAATCGAGTCCGTTAACGGCTATGTCCGGCACGATTTCTGGAATCTGGAAGTGGAAGACAATGCCTTTCTCCATATCACGAACAGTGAGGGGGTGGTCTGTGATTTTCATTCCAGTTGGACCGAATGGAAGGGTTACCGGTTTTTTGTCGAGGCCTACGGAGACAGGGGCATGGCCGGGATGTACTATGCACCCATGCGGACCCGGATAACCACCGTTGATGACAAGGGAACACCTGTCCATACACAGCGAAACTTTTTTCCTCTGGACATCTTTCGCGAAAAATTATTTGGATGGCAGGTTACTGTAGTCGAAACATTTATTCATGAATTCCGCGATTTTGCCGCGCGTGTAAGGGGACAAAAGGGCCCGTTTACGGCTGCCAGCGGAACGGACGGCCTGAAAGCCTGCCTGGTTGCGAATACTGCATACGAAAGTTCCGAAAGCGGTCAGGCAATCCGGCTTCCAATTGTTGAAGATAATGCATGAACATGTGTCCGTCCGGGTCAAGTGTATAACTACGGTTTTTGTTGTAGCATAGGAAGCCCTGATAAAGCACTCAATGTCACTTCGAGTGAAGCGAGAAGTCTCGCAGTTCATAGTTCATTGATTATATGACTGCTTTAATAATTGTGATTTTTCCCGGAGTTTACCCTGAGGCTTCTCCGAACGGGGTCGAAATGCCAACTTAATCAGAGGTTCCCGGATGTGGTTACCGGGAGCGATCCATGGTACTTAATAAGGATTCTCGGATCTATAACGTCCAATAATTAAACACTGGGAGGTTACATGTCACAGGTGCTAATAACGGGAGGATCAGGATTTATTGGCAGCCATTTGTGCGAGGCACTTCTCAAAGCCGGTGAGGAAGTCATTTGTGTAGACAATTTTTTTACCGGCTCAAAGAGGAATATTGCCCATCTTCTGGAAAATCCCTATTTCGAAATATTGCGGCATGATGTCTGTTTTCCGCTGTTTGTTGAGGTCGACAGCATCTACAATCTTGCATGCCCGGCAAGTCCGATCCATTACCAGCATGACCCGGTACAGACCACCAAGACGAGTGTTCACGGGGCCATAAACATGCTGGGCCTCGCGAAGCGGTTGAAGATCAAGATATTCCAGGCTTCAACGAGTGAAGTCTATGGAGATCCGACTGAGCATCCACAGACCGAGCAATACTGGGGTAACGTCAATCCGGTCGGGATACGCTCCTGCTACGATGAAGGCAAGCGCTGTGCGGAAACCCTGTTCTTCGATTATCATCGCCAGCACAACATGGTTATCAAGGTGGCGCGTATCTTCAACACCTATGGTCCCAGAATGCGCCCGGATGACGGCCGCGTGGTCTCCAATTTTATCGTGCATGCTTTACGCAACGATCCCATTACCGTTTATGGTGACGGCTCGCAGTCACGGTCCTTCTGTTATATCGATGACCTTGTTCGCGGCATCATTGATTTTATGGCTACCGATGACAAATTCACGGGCCCGATGAATCTCGGCAATCCCGATGAATTCACGATTCTGGAACTGGCTGAACTTGTGCTTGAATTGACGGGGTCACGTTCGAAAATTGATTATCATCCGTTGCCACAGGATGATCCGGTGCGGCGCAAACCCGATATTTCATTGGCCAAACAATACATTGACTGGAAACCGATGACGCCGCTTCGCAGCGGTCTGGAAAAAACCATTGAATATTTTGATTCTGAAATGAGTCAAGTGTAATTCATGAGAGATCGCGCGAGCCGGGAAGATACCATCCGTCAGCACAGGCTTTTAATATGGATTACCCTGGTTGTCCTGTTGTCAGGTCTTCTGTTACGGGCAGTCTTCCCCGAATCGGATCCATACTATGCTATCTGGACCAGTTACATTACCGATGAAGGCCGATGGACCGAACAGGCACGAAACATTCTGCTGTTCGGGCATCTCGATATTGATAACTGGCTTTCACTCATACACCTCGTATTATCACCCCTGTTCCAGGCCCTGACTGCCATCAGTTTTTCACTGTTCGGTGTGAATTTTACCAGCGCCAGGCTGGTAAGCATGCTCTGCGGGGGTGTTATCTTGCTGGCATCCTTTTTATTTCTGCGCCGTCGTTTCACCGCGGACGCTTTGTTTCTGGCCATACTGGCCCTGGCCTTGCAGCCGGATCTGGTGTTCTTCAGCCGGGTGGCCATTCCTGAAATACCGGCCATGCTGTTCGAGCTTCTGGCCTTCATCACCCTGGTCTCGCAGCCCCGCTCAGTGGGGAAAGCCGCGCTTGCAGGTTTGTTAACCATGGTCGCGCTGGGCATGAAGGCCACCGTTGCACCCGTTGTCGTGATCTTTACGGTTATTATCCTGTGTGCCCGGCGTACACATGGCTCCGCTCCACACTGGAAGCGGGTCAGTGCCTACCTGGGCGTGATGATCGCGCCTGTGGTAGTGATTGTCATCGCGGCATTATTGCTGGCCGACGGCGCATTCATCGAGCGCTTCCTGGGGTCATTGCTGGGTCTGGAAAGTTTCATACAGCGGGCTTCCATCTATAAAATGTTGTCGCTTTTGTTCTATGGTAAGAGTGCACCCTCCCTGAACTTATTGCTGGTTGGTGCCTGGGTCATGGCAGGACTGCTGATTGCAAAGGGCAGGTTGCCGGAAACAAAGGCAACAACAATTTACATCGGTTCGGCGATCTGGATTGCAGGCTGGCTTGCCGTGTCCGCCAGTCTCACGTATTTCCCGCCTCGCTATGTCTTTCATGCCCTGATACCACTGATACTGCACCTGGGCGCCGGCCTGACATTGTTGCAATCGCTGGGCTGGCGCGCGGTGCTTGAATCATTGTCACGGCTTGACGGACGGCGGCGTGTGGTCGTTTACCTGTGGCTGTCTTTGCCGGCGGCCGCGGTGTTGTGTCCCGCCGTGATCGCCATTGCCGATCTGGCCGGGTTGTCAATCGACAGGTTGCGCGAGCATTTGCCGTTGCTTCTGGTTCTGACAGCTTCGCTTGCCGTGCTCTTTCTCAGGATCCGGCGGTCGGACGTAACGGGGTTCGGCCTGGCCGCGTTTTCATTAATCGTTGCGCTGCTCTGGTTCGCCGGCGTTCGATCGGGGCTCATCGACGATGTTTTCTGGAACGCCGGTGCGGACCACCTGCTGGCCTGGGTATTGCTCCTGGCTGTCTCCGGGGTAATGACCATTTACATCGTCAGGCTCCAGGCCCGCGCTGGCATGATTCGTCTGCTGGGTTACATTTATCTGGTTGCCATCGGGAGTATCTGGCTGAGCCAAAACTTGTCGGGGCTTGTCAATCCAAGCTACACCATTGCCGAGGCTTCAGCCGACCTGGCGCAGTTTTCAGAAGATGATTCAGGTTTTTACTCGGGAGCCGCGGCTTCACTTTTCATAAATAACAGGCTTCGTTATATGAAATACATGGGTATCGAGGATGACTTTGACGTTCAACGTCTGCCTGAAATACTCGTGATCGTGTTCGACAGGGTGAATCATAAGATGTTGGAACATTACGATCTCATCCATGAGCGAGACCTCCGGCTTGCCAGGAAACCATCTCCGGAACCGGTATTGAAAATCTACAGGCTGAAATGATTTCATGTCGGATGCCCGGGCGCTATGTGTACCTTTCCTTTGCCTTAAAACGATGTTCCATCCATGCATAGGCAAATGCCGCCATGCTGTACAGATAATAAAACTGGTGATAGGCAAATGCGCCCAGCGCAAACAGTAATCCATGCTGTTTTATAAAGAAGCGGATAAAATCCAGGTTCAGAACAACCAGTACGGTCAACAGCAGTGGTATGGCTATCCAGTTCAGCCAGCCCGCGACGACAGCGAATACAACCAGTAGAAACAGCCCGGCGGCTATTGCGCGTATCCGTTCTCCGGTACTGACGTTTAAATCGTCCGTCAATTCTCCTTTCGCGAGCATCAGGCGTGACCAGGGGATGGCGCGCCGGAAGATTTCGGTGTGTACCAGATTGCCGAGCCGCCATTCCTTGAGGTGTTTGCCCTGAAGTTCCGGCAACAGCCGGATCCGTCCCCCCGACTGCACGATACGCTCACCCAGTTCTATATCTTCAATGGATGGATACGGGTATCGCTCCGTGTCGAAACCTCCCAGTTCCAGGAAAACGTCCCGCCGCACGGCTCCGCAACCGGCCCAGAAGGTCGATGCATCAGCCTGGCCACGCTGGTGATAATAGCGATGTACCAGGTTCTTGTATTGTGACAGGAAACTTTTTGCGTCCGGTGCGTCGTCATAAGAACCAAAAACGGAGACAACGCCGGGGTCGGCGAATCCCGCCACGATGTGCCGGGAAGCGTCGTCTTTCACGATTACATCCGAATCGACAAACCATAGAACCGTTCCTTTCGCCTCCTGCGCGGCAAGATTTCTCGCGGCACCCGGGCCGCCCTGTCCGGATGTTTTCAGCATCCTGACCGGCAGGTTGCGGACGATGTCCGGCGATTCGTCGGTTGAGCAATCGTCAACGACAAGAATTTCCTCCACTTCACCACGCTCCTGCATGGCCAGCAAAGGCTCCAGGCATCGTTCTATTGTGGATGCTGCGTTATACATCGGCATTATTACCGACAGGGAGATTCCCTTGTTATTCACTTTTTACCTCGCTGGCGTCTGGACAAACCCTGCAAATAACCCTTGCCCTCTCCATAGCCCCAACAGAGGACGAATATGAGAAGCCAGGGAAAAGACTTGACTGCATGAATTCGATATTCCTGCACCCGAATTGAAGCAGAAACGATCTTGTATAAAAAAAGCAGCCATAAGGCCGGAGAAAGCATTAATAAAACAATATTGCGCAAAATCGATAGCTTCGCAGCCCGTGCAGCGCCGAATTCCGTGCCATGTACAATCCGCTGCGCGGCGAATTGCCGGAACGTGTAAAGATTGCGATGAATGACCACCAGTGATGGATCCATGACCAGTTTCAGTCCCCGGGTCCGGAAACGTGCGTGAAATTCGGGTTCCCAGAAGCCGTGTTCCAGCAGATCCTCGCAGGCCATGATCGCCGACCGCCGGTAAACGGCATTGTCCGCGGCAATTTCCGTTACCTCACGGCGTTGCCCGGAGACCGGATACTGCCGGTAACGCTGCAGGAAAACGGCCCAGTCCAGCGCCGATGCCGAACCTGAATTCCGGAATACGCCGCCCACGCCGGCCAGATCTTCGGGCATATCCAGAGACAGTATTTTCTCTATCCAGTCTTGTTCCGGCACGCAGTGTGCGGTAGTCAATGCGACAAATGTGCCCTGTGCACGGCGGAACCCCTCGGCCCACATATGAGGGATTCGGCTGCCCTGTCTGCACTTGATCAGAACAATATTTTCAAAACGACTCTTCAGTTCCGATTGTGTGTCATCATCCATGGCATGGGCAATGATGGTTTCGTCGGGACCATTTCCGGGAACCGTGATCGCGGCCAGGATATCGGACAGGTTGCGTTGGGAGTGCTCAACCGCGATGACCACCGTAAGTTTCTTCCCGGTCATTGCATTGCTTCCCGGACTTCCCGCAGTAACCGTCTGAGCGTGAGATAGGAACGGGATACAGGCCCAAACGGGTTGGAACGTACCAGTGAGCTTTTGAAATAATACGCATCCAGTCGTGGCAGTTTAGCGGCGACATGGCGGTCTTTATTAACGAATGCCATTTTTGTGGTTACTGCAAACGTATAATATTTGCTGATGGTGTTTGCAACCCGGTCATCGAAGTAGCCGTAAGGATAGGCGAAGTGCCGTGGTGTGCGTCCCGTGTGTGCCAGGATCTCGCTGTCAGCCGTTTCACATTCCTGTTCAATCTCGCTGTCCGTGAGCGTTCGCATATCCGGGTGCAAATGGGTGTGCGACTCGATATGCATGCCTGCCTGTCGGCATTGTTCGATGTCATCCCAGGTCATCATTGGCATCTTCGGCGCCGAGGCAGGTTGTGTCGGCCAGTAGTTGTCGCCACCGACAACCCCGGTCGCCAGGAACAGGTGGGACGGGAATCCCAGATCACGCAAAACGGGGAGCGCAGATTTCCGGACCGATTGCATGCCATCATCAAATGTGATCACAATGCCGGACGGACTTGACCAGAGATTATCCAGTTCAATAACAGGCATTCCGGATTCGGCGATAGTGGTCATCAGCCGGGCAAACGCACCAACCGGGTAAGACAGTACGGAACCACTGTCATCAATGCTGTGAAAAGTCAGAATGGCGCGCACAAATTATTCCCCGGTTTTGTCACAGTACGATATTAACCGATATAACAGGCATGGCGGTATCAGCATATCCAGCGGTTACTGCCGGATCACCGTAATAATAACTGCCTTTCCGCCCTACCGGGTAATGATGATATGCTTGCGGGGCAAATTATTGCATAAGGAAAACCTGATGAATATGACCGTTGTAATCATCGGGCTGGGGGCGGCAGCGCGTAATATCCATATACCGGCCTGTCATGAAGTGCCCGGTCTGGAAATTATCGGAGGGATTGAACCCGGGACGACGCCTCCACAGGTTTCATTTCCTGTATTCCGGGATGTGGACTCCCTGTTCAGGGAAATCAGCCCCGATGCAGCGATTATTGCGACGCCGACTGACAGCCATTATCCACTGTGCAAGGAACTGCTTCAACGCGGTTGTCATGTGATCTGTGAGAAACCCTTTACCGAGACCCTGGCGCAGGCTTTTGAAATCGTCGAACTGGCGGAACGCCAGGAATTGTCCGTCGTGGTTAATAACGAGTTCAGATTCATGGAATGCCATCTTGCGGCAAAGAGAAAAATCGGTGAACCTGATTTCGGCGAGCTGTGTTTTATTGAAATGGGACAGACCTTCTATACCACCGAAGACACAGAGAAGGGCTGGCGGGGGGCGGATCCACAGCGGACCTGCAAGGAATTCGGGATACACGCCCTCGATCTTTGCCGTTTTTTTTACGATGAAGAACCGGCAACCCTGAGTGCACGCATGCCTTTATCCGGGCGCAAGGATGGACCGGATTATCTGAATCTTATCGATCTTGAATTTTCCTCGGACCGGTATGCACATATCACACTGGACCGGTTGTCACGCGGCCGCCACCGCTATCTGGATATCCGGCTGGATGGCACGGAGTCGTGTGTGGAAACCAGCATCGGGGGCAACCTGTCATTTGCAGCGGGGATCAAGCCAGGTACCAAAATGCCCTATCTGGACTTTGATTTTTCCTGGAGCAGCTCCGCCTATCAATGGCAGTCCGAAAACAGTCGCAAGTTAACATCTGATCCTAAAAACCTGTTTGCTCATTCGACGGCCAACCTGCTTCAGGACTGGTTGCATTGTCTGGAGGATGGAACCGAATCCGCCTGCAGCGGCCGTAACAATATTGGTACCCTGGCATGTATGATCGCGGCCTATGAATCAGCGAGTCGGGGTGAACCGATCAGGATGCAGGAATTTATTCAAGAAGCCACGCGCGGAAAGGAATAATTACAACTTTTACTTTTCCTGATTTAGAGGTCTCTTTTGACATCAGATACAATCAATGACCTTGCCGAACGCCTCGGTTATCTGTTGCTGAACGGGACACTGCTTGTCGCCACGGCCGAGTCCTGCACCGGCGGTGGATTGTCGGAAATCATCACCCGCATCCCCGGAAGTTCGCAGTGGTTTGATCGCGGATTTGTTACCTATTCCAACAACGCCAAAATATCCATGCTGGGTGTCCCCGCGGAAGTCATCCGGACTTTCGGCGCCGTCAGTGAAGAAACCGCGCAGGCCATGGCGCGCGGGGCATTGACCAACAGCGAGGCGCAGCTGGCGGTTGCCATTACCGGAATCGCCGGTCCTGGCGGTGGCAGCGAAGACAAACCGGTGGGTACGGTGTGTTTTGCCTGGGCAAGCGATGCGGGTATGTTGCGGTCAACGCGCGCGCAACTGTCGGGTGATCGCGAAGACGTCCGGCATCAGGCTTGTTTGATGGCCTTGCAGGGGATGGTTGAAATGCTTGAGAGAGAGGATCAATAAATGTTCAAGGTTCGAGGTTCTCAGGTGTCAGCCTTCAGGCTGACACCGTACCGATGCAGGTGTCTGACTTTAGTCTGACACCGTACCGACGCAGGTGTCTGACTTTAGTCTGACACCGTACATAGTTGAGGTTTGGAATATATATTATTCAACTTTCGGCTGCGAACCTCGAACTTTGAACTTTGAACTTCATTTATGTACGGTGTCAGCCTGAAGGCAGACACCTGTTTCACTGAACCTCGAACCTCGAACCTCGAACCTCGAACCTGGAACCTTTTTTCCATTTTTATGCTTTAATAATCCTATGCGCCACGTTGTTTTATTACTTGTCATATGCTTTCCATTCGTCGTTCTGGCCGATTTCCGCGAGGGTGGCAAGGCCTACATGCAGGGTGATTACGAAACGGCGGCGAATCATTTCAGTGAAGCCGCCGGACGCGGCGATCATCGCGCCATGTACGCGCTGGGTTCCATGTACGCCGGTGGCCAGGGTGTGGAACTGGATTACCGGCAGGCCTATGGCTGGTTTCAAAAGGCCGCGAAATACGGTCGCCCCGATGCCAACTATAAACTTGGTCTCATGTACGAGCAGGGACTGGGGCTGAAACAGGATTACGACAAGGCGCTGCGTTACTACGGCAAGGCGGCCAAGGCCGGTTATCCGCAGGCCCAGTACAAGGTGGGCACTTTTTATGCCGACGGTCACAGCGTTACGGCCGATAACGTCAAGGCCTATGCCTGGCTGGCGGTGGCTTACGGCAAGCTTGAGGCCGTATTAGAAACGACTCCTGAAAATGATGAAGCCAGCGAGGAATTTCTGCAGGAACAGGAAGAATTCAGGCAGGCATCGGCCGGCAGCAAGCTGGACGACCTGCGTAACAGGATGGAAACCTTGCAGGCATCGTTGTCGCCGCAGGAGATTGAATCGGCCAAGGCGTTGATTGCGGAGTATTCGCGGTATTAGTGGAGGTGTTACGGTGTCAGCCTGAAGGCAGATATCTGAAATCGAATTGAACAAAGGGATCTCGCCAAGACGCAAAGAACGCCAGGGAGGGCTGAAAAATGACGGAAAATGAGATCGGGCGTTACATCGTTGATGCAGCAATTAAGATACACAGAGAGATGGGCCCAGGCCTGCTGGAATCCGTCTATGAGATTGTTCTTGCTTATGAACTACGTCAGTTGGATTTGTACGTAAAACGACAGGTTCCTGTTGCCATAAAGTATAGGAGCATCAGATTTGATGAAGGGTTCAAAGCAGATCTGATTGTTGAAAACAAGGTAATCATTGAACTCAAGTGTGTTGAAAAACTTGCAAACTCACATAAAAAGCAATTGTTAACATATTTACGTATGGCTGATTTAAAATTGGGTTTTTTACTTAACTTCAGTCAATCTTTAATGAAAAATGGTATTACTCGTATGGTAAATGGACTTGCTGATGGGTAATTTTTTCTTTGCGAGCCTGGCGTCTTGGCGAGAGTGATTATTAGAATGACGGTGTCAGCCTGAAGGCTGACACCTGAGATCTAGCGGGCTGACTCCTGGCTTCAGGCTGATACAAATGCAAGAATATGAAGATAACAAACGTCTGTTTTTTGCGCTGTGGCCGGATGAAGGTGTACGCCGGCAATTACACGAGTTGATACCACAATCGCTCAGCCGGCCAACCAGTGCGCAGAATATCCATATTACGCTGGTCTTTCTGGGCGATATATCTTCCGCGGTGCTCGCACAACTGACGCATTGCATTGACACGCTAAAATCCCCGTCTTTTACGTTCACCATCGATCGTTACGGCTGGTGGCGCGGTCCCGGTGTCTACTGGGTCGGGCCGCGTGATGTTCCGCAGCCGATGCTGCAGCTTTTTGAGTCCATACGATCATGCGCGGTAAAGGCCGGTATAAGCCTGGACAGCCGTTCCTTCAAACCGCACGCGACGCTGGCGCGCAAGGTGCGGCAACGGCCCCGCGCTCGACACACGTTTAACATCCATTGGCAGGTGAATCGTTTTGTACTTGTGGAATCCATGCAGGGAGAGGGTGGGGTTGAATATTGTGTTTTGCGTGAATGGGCGTTGGGTGAGTGGTGATTAGTGATTAGTGATTAGTGATTAGTGATTAGTGATTGGTGAGGGTTGACAGTGTACAGGTCTGACGCACACTATGCCTGTTCACTGTTCACTGTTCACTGTTCACTGTTCACTGTTCACTGTTCACTGTTCACTGTTCACTGTTCACTGTTCACTGTTCACTGTTGTTCACTGTTCACTGTTCACTGTTCACTGTTCACTGTTCACTGTTCACTGTTCACTGTTCACTGTTCACTGTTCACTACTCAAACGCCCAGCTGGCAAACGGTTCAATCTCATCACGGTTCATCACTACCAACTGGTAGCGGCGCGGGTTCATGGAGTGATCCGCCGTGGTGTCCACGGAGAGTTGCTGCAACAGGTAGCCGATCAGCGCCCGGCGGATGTGGATCTCGATGATCCCGTCGCTGGCGCCGTAGTCGATCAGCAGGCTCTGGCGGTTGGTCTCGTTCAGGCCCGGGTGCGGCGCCAGTTGCAGACTCACCTGTTCCATCCAGTCATCGTCGTACTGGGCGTTGGATTCGGCGCCGGTGTCCAGGCATTCGGCCGCGACGAAGCGCGACAGCACGAAATCGCGGAAATCGAAGTTGCGCTCATTGTACGCCCGCACGTGCCAGCGGTGGCCGGTGTTGACCAGGGCATGGGGCTCGATGATACGCTTTTGATCAATATCTTTGCCGGATAGTGAGCGGTAACTCACCAGGAGCTTTTTACAGGCGTGAATGGCGCGGGTGATCTGCGCCAGGACGGCCTTGCCCGGCAGCCGCCGCGGCAGGTTGAGGTGTTCAACCGCTATTTCGAACACCGGGTGATCGCCGTACGGACCTTCGTAGCCGGTGAGGTTGGCCTCGATCATGGGCAGTACCCGGGCCGGTGAGAGATCGGCAAAGACTTCCCGAAACCGGGGACCGGGTACGAAACCGAACACGGCGTGCTTGTAGATCAGGTTCTCGGGGGCGATGTCGCTGTAATATTTCAGATCCTTGGTGGCCGCGGCGTCGGAGATCCCGAAGGCCCGGGCGACGTCGCTGCGACTGACGACGCCGGTGTAATAGGCAAGGATTTCAATGTATTGCAGACGCTGCCGTGTCGCCCACTTGATTTCACCCAGCATTTTTCCGGCTCCGGCCACGTTGCCTCCGTTTGGTGGTTGTTGGTAGTGACCCGGTTTGACTTCCCGAAAGTCAGTGACCCGGTTTGTCATCCCGAACGTCAGTGACCCGGCTTGTCATCCCGAACGTCAGTGCCCCGGTTTGTCATCCCGAACGTCAGTGCCCCGGTTTGTCATCCCGAACGTTAGTGAGGGATCTTCTGAAAGGTCGATCCCTAATTTCATTCGGGAGGCAACAGCGGATTTCTCCACAATGACATTGCCAATCGCGTGATTTCAAACCGGGCCATCATTCGGATCCACGCCAGTATACGCATCAGGCATCGATCTGATAAATTATAGGATATAGTAAAAAATACATAGGTAATAAAAAATATTGACATCAACAAAAGTATTGCCTAAATTATCACTAGTCCGCATTTCTCACCAGCGTCCGCAGTAGAGGGGTGGCGAGAAATGCGGGCTGGATATCACCCGCGAGGGTATGCCTTCCGGCAAGCGGATACACCAATTGACGAACACCAAGGAGACAGCACATGGCGAACACAGACGACGACAAACAAAAGGCCCTGAGCATGGCGCTCAGCCAGATTGAAAAGCAGTTTGGCAAGGGGTCCGTGATGAAAATGGGCGATCAGCCGGTGGCCGAGATCCCCACGGTCAGCACCGGGTCGCTGGGCCTGGACATCGCGCTGGGCGTCGGCGGCCTGCCGTACGGCCGCATTGTCGAGATTTACGGACCGGAATCCTCCGGTAAAACCACCCTGACCCTGTCGGTGATTGCCGAGGCGCAGAAACAGGGCAAGACCTGCGCCTTCATCGATGCCGAGCATGCGCTGGATCCGGTCTACGCCGAGAAGCTGGGTGTCAATATCGACGATCTGCTGGTGTCACAGCCGGACACCGGGGAACAGGCGCTGGAGATCTGCGACATGCTGGTGCGCAGCGGCGCGGTGGAACTGGTGGTCATCGACTCCGTGGCGGCGCTGGTGCCGAGAGCGGAAATCGAGGGCGAAATGGGTGATTCGCACATGGGCCTGGCCGCGCGCCTGATGTCGCAGGCGCTGCGTAAACTCACCGGCAACATCAAGCGCGCCAACTGCTGCGTGATCTTCATTAACCAGATCCGTATGAAGATCGGCGTCATGTTCGGCAACCCCGAAACCACCACCGGCGGAAACGCGCTGAAATTCTATTCCTCCGTGCGCCTCGATATCCGCCGCATCGGCGCGGTCAAGAAGGGTGATGAAGTGGTCGGCAACGAAACCCGCGTCAAGGTGGTGAAGAACAAGGTGGCGCCGCCGTTCAAACAGGCCGAGTTCGATATTCTCTATGGCGAGGGTATTTCGCTGGAAGGCGAGATCATCGACATGGGCGTACAGCAGGGGATCATCGACAAGGCCGGTGCCTGGTACAGTTACAAGGATGACCGTATCGGCCAGGGCAAGGACAATGTGCGTAATTTCCTCAAGGAAAATCCGCACATTGCCCGCGAAATCGAGACGCAAGTCCGGGAAAAACTGTTACCATCCGTTGCCGTTGAAAATACACCGGATGAAAAAGCCGAAGAGGAACTGGCGGTCTGAGCAGCGACCGGCAAAAACTGCTGCAAAAGGCCTGTGATTTTCTCGCCCGACGCGAACACAGCCGCCACGAACTGCAGTTGAAACTGGCGCGCGCCTGCGACGACAGCGAGCTGATTGCCGACCTGTTGCAGACCCTCGCTGGCGAGGGTCTGCAGAGTGACGAACGCTTCGCCGAAAGCTTCGTGCACCAGCGCATGGCCAAAGGTCACGGGCCGTTGAAGATCCGCCGCGAACTCGAGTTGCGCGGTATCGATGCCGCACTCATAGACGGGTACCTGAATGCAGGGACCACGGACTGGCTCGACATCGCCGAACGGGTCAGGGCGGGGAAATTCGGCAGTGATATTCCGGGTGATTTTCAGAACAAGGCCAAACAATCGCGATTTCTTTATAATCGCGGCTTCAGTGCCGAACAGATTAACCAGCTTCTCAAGTCGCCCGGGAGTCAATGAAAACAACAGCGGAGTTAAGACAGGCGTTCCTGGATTATTTCAGGAGCCAGGACCACGAAATCGTGCCAGGCAGTCCCCTGGTGCCGGCCAACGATCCGACCCTGCTTTTTACCAATGCCGGTATGGTGCAATTCAAGGATGTATTTCTGGGGCTGGATAAACGGCCCTACACGCGCGCGGCCACGGTACAGCGCTGCGTGCGTGCCGGCGGCAAGCACAACGACCTGGAAAACGTCGGCTATACCGCCCGCCATCACACCCTGTTTGAAATGCTCGGTAATTTCAGTTTCGGCGATTATTTCAAGACCGAAGCCATTCGCTATTCCTGGGAGTTCCTGACGCAAAAACTCGGCATCCCCGAGGATCGCCTCTGGGTGACGGTTTACGAGGATGACGAGGAGGCCGAGCGCATCTGGCTGCAGGACATGGGCGTGAGCCGCGAGCGTTTCAGCCGTTGCGGCGAGAAAGACAACTTCTGGTCCATGGGCGATACCGGCCCCTGCGGCCCCTGCTCGGAGATCTTCTACGATCACGGCCCGGAAATCCCCGGCGGACCCCCGGGCAGCCCGGACGAGGACGCCGACCGCTACATCGAAATCTGGAACCTGGTATTCACCCAGTTCAACCGCGACAAGGACGGCACCTTAAATCCCATTCCCAAACCGTCGGTGGATACCGGCATGGGACTTGAACGCATCGCCGCGGTCATGCAGGGCGTGCACAATAATTATGATATCGACCTGTTCCGGACCCTGATCGACGCCATCCGTGAACTCTCTCCCCGCGAAGACCCCGACCTGACCTCCATGCGCGTGCTCGCCGACCATATCCGCTCCTGCGCCTTTTTGATCACCGATGGCGTCATGCCCGCCAACGAAGGCCGCGGGTATGTGCTGCGCCGGATCATTCGCCGTGCCGTGCGTCATGGCAACAAGCTGGGTTTTACCGAGCCGTTTTTTCACCAGCTGGTGGCGCCGCTGGAAGCGGAAATGGGCACCGCCTACCCGGAACTCAGCCGGGCGAAGGCGCAGGTCACGAAAGTGCTGCTGCAGGAGGAACACCGTTTTGCCGAAACTCTTGCCCAGGGCCTGCGGCACCTGGAAGACGCCATCGAGCGTGGCGGTGGCAAGCGCATCGCCGGCGAGGATATTTTCCGGCTTTACGACACCTACGGCTTTCCCGTGGACCTGACCGCGGATATTGCCCGGGAACGCAATCTTACCCTGGACATGGAAGGCTTCGACAAGGCCATGGCCGAACAACGCGAGCGCGCCCGGGCGGCCAGCAAGTTCGAGATGGACGCCGGCCAGTTCCCCGAGATCCAGGAAGTCACCAATTTCTACGGTTATGAAAACCTCGAAGGCGAGGCCACGGTCAAGGCCATTTACTGTGACGGCCAACTGGTGAATCAACTGCAAAGCGGCGAAGCCGGCGGCGTGATCCTGGACAGTACGCCGTTCTATGCCGAGTCCGGTGGCCAGGTGGGCGACCGCGGTGAGATTCGCGCAGACGGCTTGATGTTCGAGGTACAGGACACCAAAAAACAGATGAAAGCCCATATTCATCTCGGCCGGGTCAGGCAGGGATCGATCCGGGTCGGCCAAACCGTCAGCGCCCGGGTCAATCGCGAAACGCGCATGGACACCGTGCGCAATCATTCGGCCACGCATTTGTTGCACGCGGCCCTGCGCGCCGTGCTCGGCGAGCACGTGGTGCAGAAAGGATCGCTGGTGGCTCCCGATCGCCTGCGTTTTGATTTTTCGCACGATAAACCGCTGAGTCAGGAGGAATTGTGGAAAATCGAATCCATGGTCAACCAGGTGATCCTGCGTAACTTTCCCACCAGTGTGGAGATCATGCCACTGGACAAGGCCATGGAATCGGGCGCCATGTCGCTGTTTGGTGAAAAATACGAGGACGAGGTGCGGGTGCTGACCATCGGTGGCAACTTCTCGGTGGAGCTGTGCGGCGGCACCCACGTCAAGCGCAGCGGCGACATCGGTCTGTTCAAGATCATCAACGAGACCGGCATCGCCGCCGGCATCCGCCGTATCGAGGCGGTCAGCGGCTACGCCAGCCTGAACCTGGTCAATCATTACGATCACAGCCTCGGCAACATCGCCCGGCTGCTCAAGGTCGACCGTGAAAACGTCGAAGGTCGCCTCCACCAGGTGCTGGAAAAAACCAGGAAACTGGAAAAACAGGTCGAACAGTACAAAAACAAGCTCGCCAGTTCCGTGGGGGACGACATGGCTGCCGAGGCCATCGACATCAACGGCATCAAGGTCCTCGCCCGGCACCTGGAAAATGCCGATCCGGGAACCCTGCGCAGCACCGTGGACCAGCTCAAAAACAAGCTCGGCACGGCGGCGCTGGTGCTGGCGACGGTAAAAGATTCCAAGGTCAGCCTGGTGGCCGGGGTTACCGAGGATGCAACCGCGTCCATCAAGGCCGGCGAGCTGGTGAATTTCGTTGCCGAACAGGTGGGCGGCAAGGGCGGCGGACGCGCCGACATGGCCCAGGCCGGCGGTAACGATCCAAGCCGGCTCGATGCCGCGCTGGCCGGTGTCGAAGGCTGGATCCGCGGGCGATTGTCCTGATTGTTGCCCGCAAGTTTTACTTTCCCCCATATTCCGCTAGAATCCGCCAGTTTTTGAACCCGGACAGGCTATGGCGTTAATCGTACAAAAATACGGTGGTACCTCCGTGGGCGACACGGACCGTATCAAGGCCGTGGCCGACAAGGTGATCGAGACCCGCAAGCAGGGCCACAAGGTGGTGGTCGTGGTTTCGGCAATGAAAGGTGAAACCGACCGTCTGCTGGGTTTGTCGCAACAGGTGACCGACCAGGCGCATGGCCGTGAACTTGATGTCTTGCTCTCGACCGGAGAACAGGTGACCATAGCCCTGATGTGCATGGCTCTGGAACACAAGGGTTATCCGGCCCGTTCCTATACCGGTGGCCAGGTCCACATCCTGACGGATGACGCGCACAATAAGGCGCGTATCATGGACATCGAGGCGGCCCGGGTGTTGCGTGACCTGAATGACGGCAAGGTCGTTGTGATTGCCGGATTCCAGGGCATCGATGAAAATGGCAATATCACGACCCTGGGTCGTGGCGGTTCCGATACGACGGCGGTGGCGATGGCCGCGGCGTTGAATGCGGATGAGTGCCATATCTATACGGATGTCGATGGCGTTTACACCGCTGACCCGCGCATTGAGCCCAATGCCCGCAGGCTCGACCGCATTACCTACGAGGAAATGCTGGAAATGGCCAGCCTGGGATCCAAGGTCCTGCAGATCCGCTCGGTGGAATTTGCCAGCAAGTACAATGTCAATCTCAGGGTGTTGTCCTCTTTTGAGGAAGGTCCGGGGACATTAATCAGTCAGGAGGAAGATTTCATGGAACAAGCAGTCATATCCGGGATCGCCCATAATCGTGATGAAGCCAAACTGACCATCGTGGGGGTACCTGACCGGCCCGGAATCGCATTCTCGATCCTGGGACCTATTGCCGACGCCAATATCGAGGTGGATATGATTGTCCAGAACGTTGGTGTGGATAATACGACTGACTTTACCTTCACGGTGCACAGAAATGATTTTGCCAGGGCGAGGAAGATACTGGATAAAATCGCGGAAGAACTGGGCGCCAAAGAGGTTAAGGGAGACGAGGGAATTGTGAAAATATCAGTAGTAGGTGTTGGTATGCGTTCACATGCAGGGATTGCGAGCAGGATGTTCAAGGCGCTCGCCGATGAGGGAATCAATATCATGATGATATCAACCTCTGAAATCAAGGTTTCAGTGGTTGTCGCTGAAAAATATCTGGAACTTGGTGTCAGGACGCTTCACACGGCCTTTGATCTGGATCATGCACAGGAACAATCAGCCTGAATTGTTTTACTGATCATGATTAGATCGGCTGAAAATATGCCTATAATAAAATCAGATCCACGTGATCTTTCTATGAGCAAAAGGATACAGGAGATATATTGATGTTAATTTTAACCAGAAGGGTTGGCGAATCGCTTATGATCGGCGATAACGTCAATGTTACGGTGCTTGGTATACGCGGTAACCAGGTACGGATTGGCGTGAATGCACCCAAGGATGTTTCTGTGCACCGCGAGGAAATCTATGAACGCATCCAGCAGGAGAAAAGCGGCGGCAATACGTCAGAGCCGGATGATGAAGCGACAGAGTGATTTGATGTAACACCTGTCACAAGGGATTACACTCACACCAGCAGTCTGCGGCGGCCGGTCTGAACGTGGAGAAATATGGCCTGATGATTTCTCCGGACGCATACCCGATGTGGATTTTTAATCCGGCGACCTCCATTTAATGGTTGATTATCGGCGGCGTTATTTTGTTAGAATGCGCGGAAAGGATGGTCCCCGGCTGTCGCTTTATTTATCCGCTGTCGGACTGAAGTCAGACAGCGGCAAGTGAAAGCCTGAAAATTGAACCTGATTTGGAGAGATGGCCGAGTGGCTGAAGGCGCTCCCCTGCTAAGGGAGTATGGGTCAAAAGCCCATCGAGGGTTCGAATCCCTCTCTCTCCGCCAGACTGATAGCCACAAGCAACTAGCAACTAGTGAAAAGAAGCACATACTATTCTTGTAGCTTGTAGCTTGTAGCTTGTAGCTTGTAGCTTGTAGCTTGTAGCTTGTAGCTTGTAGCTTGTAGCTTGTAGCTTGTAGCTTGTGCTTGTAGCTTGTAGCTTGTAGCTTGTAGCTTGTAGCTTGTAGCTTGTAGCTTGTAGCTTGTAGCTTGTATTTAGCGCCCGTAGCTCAGTTGGATAGAGTACCTGGCTACGAACTAGGGGGTCGGAGGTTCGAATCCTTCCGGGCGCGCCATACAAATAGAAATACCCGCATTTTTTCGCGGGTATTTCTATTTGTGCGCTTGCAAATCATTCGAACCTCCGACAATAAACAAAGCAGTTCGACAAATTTGCCGGGAGCAAATTTGAACAGTGAGCGTAGCGAACTGGCCCGAAGGGCGTAGCGCAGGGATGCGCGGAGTAATCCTTCCGGGCGCGCCATACAAATAGAAATACCCGCATTTTTTCGCGGGTATTTCTATTTGTGCGAGGCTGACAGGTGTCTGACTGAAAATAAAACAGGTGTCTGACTTCAGTCAGACACCGGGGGAACCTCATAATCGGCCTGGTTTACGGTGTCAGCCTGAAGGCAGACACCCTCGTCAGGATGTAGATTGTTTCTGGTGAACATATTCCCGCAGAGCTCTATTCACAGCGTCTGAATCCGGAAATATTTTATGCAAATCAGGTTCAATGAGGGCAATGTTTGTCCCTTCCTGAAACTGTTTTGCATACTTTCCACGAATACCGGATTTAATCAGTTCCTCGGGGTATTCTTTTCTTAATGTGTCTTCATCATCGTTCATAAGCTCTACGCTCTTTTGGCGTCATCTTTCTTGCCGAGATAATTCTGATTTTATCATTTCGTTCTGTGTAGGACACTACCAGGTATTTCTCACCATATGTTTTCCCAAAAATCAGGTACCTACATTCAACCTGGGAATGATCCGGATCAGCTACTGACAAAGACAGAGTATCCCCAAAGATCTCACTGGCTTCATAAAATGAAACACCATGTCTCTGTAAATTTATCCCGGCTTTGTCTGGATCCCATTCAAAGTCCATATTCTTCCTTGTTAAATCCCGGGGACGTCATATTCCGTCAATCCACTGAAGAAAAGTAGTCTTTAATCGTACCCGTTGATATCGTTGTTTCATCATGTACGTAGCCACATTGTAGCCATCTCGTCCTGATTTACGTATTTATTGACAGTATTTGAAAATTACGAGAGATGCAAGTTATTGATTTACATAGGCAGTACAGTTCGCCTTCAGGTCAATCAACAGTAAAATAAACAGGTGTCTGACTTCAGTCAGACACCGGGAAAATAACCGGCCTGGTTTACGGTGTCAGCCTGAAGGCAGACACCTGCACCGGTACGGTGTCTGACTGAAGTCAGACACCTGCATATAAAAGTTTGTGATTCAATTCAATATAAAATGATCATCCGGACGTCTATACTTCGGGCAACTGTATAACTATGAAGGTTAACCATGTATCTACGACAGACATTAAATCTGCTGACTTTGCCGCTGCTGGTTGTTGTCAGTGCCTGCACTGCCTATCAATCCAGGCAGGCGGGCGTCTCGTCAGATGAGAAGGATATTGATCGTCTGTACGTCTATGCGGACGGCTCCATGAAATTCAACGATCGTTTTGTGGATGAAAAGCATGTCATCATCTATGCGAACGGGCAGGGCGGCGAGAGGGCCGCGGTGAAAATGTATGTGCCCCTGCATCCTGATTTTTACCGTGATTCCATTCACGTGGTTCGCGAGGATGAACACCCCGAATAACACACCTTGACCGGCCGGGACCTGCGCACCCCTGTATTGTGCGGTGCAATGTACAGGGGGCAATCCTTGTGGAATTGGCCATTTGTATCGTCTATTATTTTCCTGTCGGGCATGAAATGTCGGCGTCCAGCGCTCGAAATGGCGTGCCCGCGTAAAAAACATATAAGTGTTCAATATAAGTACTGGGGAGGCGTGTCAATGAGTGTGGGAACAGTCAAGTGGTTTAGTTCATCCAAGGGTTATGGTTTCATAGAGCCGGAAGGCGGCGGTGATGACATCTTCGTTCATTATTCCGTGATTAAGTCCGATGGTTTTCGAACGTTATCAGAGGGGCAAAATGTCAGCTACGAGGTGGAGCAGGGGCCCAAGGGCTACCATGCCACCGAGGTTGAAATAGCCACCTGATAACGGGCCAGGTCCCGATAAAAAACCCCGCCTGTATGCGGGGTTTTTTTATGTTTTAATAACCTGGGTCGCTCAGGAAGCCAACGCCGGGCGATAACGCGGAATTTCATTTTCTTACAGGTGTGGTGGTATGTCCGGAGATATGGCTATCTGGCAACAGATCCTTCTTGGTGTGTTCGCGCTGCTGGCGCTGTTTATTTTCTGGCCGGGTGTCAAGGTCGCGATGCAGAAATCCGAGCAGGCCGAGAACAAGGACTGGGCCGGGTTTTTGCTGCCCATCGGGGTGGTGGTTCTGTTCGTGGTTTTCCTGATCCTGATGGTCTAGGTCGCGATTGCAGAACTACCAGGCCATACTGGATTACTGGTTCGGTCCCGGTGACCCGCTCACGGTGATCCGCAACAGGGAAGCGCTCTGGTGGGGCAAGAACGCGGACTGCGACGCGGATATACGCCGCCGCTTTGCTGCGTTGCTGGATGAAATCGCGCAGGGCGGTTGTGCTGAATGGCTGGCCACGCCGGCCGGCCGGCTGGCATGGATCATCGTCGCGGACCAGTTTTCCCGCAATATCTACCGCTGCGATCCGCGGAGTTTTGCGCTGGATGAGCAGGCCCTGGCGCACGCCCTGGAAGGTATGGCCGCCGGCCATGATCTTGCGCTGCGGCCGCTGCAACGGGTGTTCTTTTACCTGCCGCTGGAACATTCCGAATCCATCGAACTCCAACAGCAGTCAGTCATGCTGTACGAAGGACTGCTGAATGAGGTCGGCGAAAAGCTGGCGCAGCCCTTCACAGGTTTTCTGGATTATGCCCGGCGTCACCTGGATGTCATTCAACGTTTTGGACGCTTCCCGCACCGTAATGCCATTCTCGGGCGTGAATCGACAGCCGCGGAGATTGAATACCTGCAACAGCCCGGTTCCGGTTTCTGACGGCGGATATTTCGTCAGCGGCCGGCGGCAATGATACGATAAGAACATTCACTCGAGGATTACAGGTTTAAACCCATATGAAAAAACTCACCCACTGCCTGTCCATGGCAGCGCTTTTACTGCTCAACACGACCATGATTTACGCCCAGGAATCCGCGGAAGAAGAGGAATTTCTCACCGGCCGCGAGTTGCTGCAGGGCTGCGAGGAAGGCGCTGCTCCGGGCGCGCCCAACCAGTATTGCATGCAATATGTTTTCGGTTTTGTGCAGACTGTCGTCGCACTGCAGACCAGTGACCCTTCGCAACCGCAACTGTTCTGCATCGATCCCAACCAGATCGGCTTGCAGGAAGTGACGGATAATGTGACCCGCTGGTTGCGCAATCAGCCGGATCGGCTGGATGAGGAGGCTTATGTGCTGGTCGGCCAGTCACTGGCGACAGAGTACCCCTGCTCATCCGCCGCCTTCTGAACATGCCCCATCCCTCCGAAAAGTCGCAGTATAATTTCAACAAGCTGCGCAAGCGCCTGCGCCGCAATGTCGGCAAGGCCATCGAGGATTACCGGATGATCGATGCGGGTGATCGGGTCATGGTCTGCCTCTCCGGCGGCGCCGACTCCTACACCCTGCTGGATATTCTGCTGCGCCTCAGGGACAGTGCTCCCGTGGATTTCGAGCTCATCGCCGTGAACCTCGACCAGAAACAGCCGGGTTTCCCCGAACATGTGTTGCCGGAGTATCTGCGCGGACTCGGGGTCGATTTTCATATTCTTGAACAGGACACCTACAGCGTGGTGACCGATATCATCCCCGAGGGCAAAACCCTGTGCGGCCTGTGTTCACGATTGCGGCGCGGGGCGATTTATACCTTCGCCAGGGAACAGGGCTTCAGCAAAATTGCGCTCGGTCACCATCGCGATGATATTGTCGAAACCCTGTTTCTGAACATGTTTTACGGCAGCAGGATGAAGGCCATGCCGGCCAAGCTGCAAAGCGATGATGGCGACAACATCGTCATCCGGCCGCTGGCCTACTGTCGCGAGGATGATATCAAGGCCTATGCCGCGGCCATGGAGTTCCCGATCATTCCCTGCAACCTGTGCGGATCACAGGACAACCTGCAACGCCAGGCCATCAAGTCCATGTTGCGCGACTGGGAACGGCAGTATCCGGGCCGGGTGGAACAGATTTTCAAGAGCATGCAGAATGTGGTTCCATCGCACCTGCTTGATAATGCGCTCCATGATTTCGCCAACCTCGGCCGCAAGGATTAAGCCGACATCATTACTTTTTGCATGATGTGCCCCGAACCCGCTTGTTTCCGGATGCCTGTTCGATGAGCGAATTTTCCCTGCCCGTCACCATCGTACTGCTGGCTGTGCCCATTATTTTTGCCATTACCGTGCACGAGGTCGCGCATGGCTGGATAGCGCAACAGCTCGGTGACGACACGGCGGCGGTAATGGGACGGCTGACCCTGAACCCGGTACGGCACATGGATCTGCTGGGGACGCTGATTATACCGTTTGTTCTTGTACTCAGCGGTCATTCACCGTTTGGCTGGGCCAAACCGGTACCGGTGAACTGGCAGAACCTGCAGCAGCCGAAGCGCGATATGGCCTATGTCGCCGTTGCCGGACCGCTGGCCAACCTGTGCATGCTGATACTGTGGGCGTTCGTGATCAAGTTTACCGTGATGTTCGCGGGCAGTGGCGGCGATATCAGCCGGGCCCTGCTGTTCATGGCCGAGGGCGGTATCCTTATCAACAGCGTGTTGATGATTCTGAATCTTTTTCCCATACCGCCGCTGGATGGCAGCCGGGTGCTTACCGCTTTATTACCGGAGAAGTGGGCGCGCGCTTATGTGAAAATCGAACCGCTGGGACTGGTGATCGTACTGCTGCTGTTTTTTACCGGTTACCTCGGTAAGTTACTCATCCCCCTGGTCATGGCGTTCAATCACCTGGTCTATACGGTACTGGTCTGAAGGCAGGAACCGGGCCCCGTTCATGACGGAGCCCGGGCACCATTTACTGCATCACGCCACCTGGTGCAGGTGAACGTCGCGTTGCGGAAACGGAATACTGATGCCTTCCTTGTCGAAACGCAGTTTGACCGCCTCGGTCATATCAAACAGAACCGGCCAGTAATCATCTGACTTGACCCACGGTCTGACGACAAAATTGACACTGCTGTCCGCGAGAGCGGAAACGGCAATGACCGGTTCCGGATCCTTGAGTATGCGTTCGTCACTTTCGACCAGGTCCTGGAGAATTTCCCTGGCCATCTTGATATTGTCGTTGTAGCTGATGCCAAAGACCATATCCACGCGCCGCGTCGCCTTGGTGGAGTAATTGGTGATGGTGCCGTCGGTGATAGTGGCGTTGGGCACGATGATGGTTTTGTTGTCCGGTGTGCGGAACTGGGTTGAAAATATCTGGATCGTCTCGACGATACCGCTGGTGCCGCCCGCCTCGACAAAATCACCGACCTTGAACGGCCTGAGGGCGATGATCATGATGCCGGAGGCGAAGTTTGCCAGCGAACCCTGCAGGGCGAGACCGACGGCCAGGCCGGCGGCGCCGATAACGGCAATCAGCGATGTCGTCTGTATCCCCAGTTGTCCCAGTGCGGCTATGATCACAAACGCCGCCAGCAGGACATGAGCGATATTGCTGGAAAAGGTCGCGAGCAGGGGATCGACACCGCGTTTTTCCAGTAAATCCACAACCAGACCGCGGATTTGTTTGGCCAGCCACAGACCGCCAAACAGGATGACCGCCGCAACGATTACGTTGATGATAAAGGCCATGAATGAGAAATGTTCCATTGTTATAGCTCCTCGGGTTGTGTCAAATGAAATAGTCGTCAGGGCCGGAATCGGCTTTACTTCGGGTTATCGATTTTTTCCCGCCAGTAACCGTCTCGTCGACAGACACCGGCCGGGATCTGCACCCGATCTCATCGGCACGGGCTTTGCCGTGACGCCGGGGCATGTCCTGATAAATCCTGTAATTTCAGTAAAAACAGAATGTTATAAATACAAATATTCCGTTTTATAAGCTTCTATGCTTGGGTTACCATTGTGCAATAATTGTCAGTGAAGTGGTACTACCCCGCTTGATGCAACTCCCCTGTGAAAACGGCGACGGATAGATTGTTTTAATGTCAAAAGATAACGATAAATACGCCGGGCAGATCAGACTGCTCATACCCGTCAATGAACTTTCCACCCAGTCACAGGATGAAATAATACAGAAGTCAGAGATTATCGAGCTTAAAAAAGGCAAGTTTTTATTCAAGCAGGGTGACAGGGACGATTATTCCTACTATCTGCTCAAGGGTGAGATTGAACTGCTTGCCAATGACCAGTTACACAATACGATAACCGGCGGCTCGGATCGCGCCTGTTACGCCATGGCCCAGTTACAGCCACGGCAGTTTTCCGCACGCAGCAAATCCCCCTGCGTCATATTCAAGGTCAATCGGAATATCCTCGACAAGTACATGGTGCTGGGCGAGAAAAAGACGGACGATGCCGGTAGCGATAACTTTGACATCGGCAGTGGTGATATGGAGGTCAGTGATATCGAAAGCGAGGACGATATCGACTGGATGACGCGGATGCTGCAATCCGAACTCTTCGCCCGTATTCCCATGGCGAACATGCACCATGTCTTTGCCGTGCTGGAGCCGGTGGAGTATTCAGCGGGTGATACGGTTGTCAGCCAGGGCGAGGCCGGCGAGCATTATTACATCATTGCCGAGGGTAAGTGCATTGTCAGCCGCAGGCCCAAGGAAAAAGCCGAAAGTATCAAGCTGGCGGAACTCGGCTCCGGTGACAGCTTTGGCGAAGAAGCGTTGATCATGGATTCCACCCGAAATGCCACGGTCACCATGGCGACTGACGGCATACTGATGCAACTCAGCAAGGACAATTTCAACAAGCTGATCAAGGAACCTACCCTGAATGCCGTCCGCTATGACGAGGCCCAGGATCTGATTTACAAGGGTGCCTGCTGGCTTGATGTCAGGTATCCGGGTGAGTACTCCGAGTCGCATATCAAGGGCAGCATCAATATTCCACTCAACCTGCTGCGCATGCAGTCAGAAAAGATCGACAAGGACAGGGAGTACATAGTTTATTGTGATACCGGCGGCAGAAGTTCCACGGCTGCATTTTTGCTGATCGAACGCGGCTACAATGTCCGTTACCTGCAGGGCGGGCTGATATCCAGTCCCAACATTGCAACAGAAGCCTCCCGTGAACAGTCCACACCGGCGCAAGCCGCGGATGAGGAACCCCCGGCAGCCGTGAAAAAACCCGCGACGCCGGCGAAGTCCACGGCTGCGCCGGAATCACAACCCGCAAAAACGCAGCCTGAACCGGAACCTGAAGCAACACAGCCTGAACCACAACCTGAACAACCGCAGCCCGCGCCGAAACCGGCACAAGCCGCGGACAGCGCAGCGTCGCCCGCGGTGAAAACACCCGCGACGCAAACCGCTACGGCAAAGAGCAGCACACCTGAAGCCGAAAAACCGATCGAAGAGACCGGTGATATGGAAATAACCGATCCGAATATCAAGACTTCCTATATCGAGACTGAACTCGAGCGCACCAACATCAAGCTCAGGGATATCGAGAAAATCCGCGAGGAAGTTGCCGAGGTCGAGCGCCGGAAACAGGAACAGGCCATAAAGGAACTGGAGAAGGAACGATCGGATCTGGAACAGCAACGCAAGGAAGCTCAAAAAGAAGCCGAGAAACTGCGCCTGGAAGAGGAAAAAAGAATTGAGAAGCTGAAAAAAGATTCCGAGAAAAAGCTCTCCGAAGAAAAGAAGAAACTCGAGGCTATCTATAATAAAAATACCAGCGAGATGGAGAAGATCAATAAACTCAAAAAAGAGCTGGAAGAAAAGGAAGCGTCGGCGAGAGCGGAACTCGAGAAGGAAAATGAAAAAGCCCGGAAAATGAAGCAGGAAGCCGAGGAGATGGCCAGGCGGGAAAAGGAAAAGCTGGAACAGGAATCCATCGAAGCCCGGCGCATGCTGGAAGAGGCCCGGCGGATGAAAGAAGAGATCGAGGCGGCACGCAAATCAATCGAACAGGAAAGCCAGGCCAACAAGGCAGAGCAACAGAAAAAAGAAAAGGAACTGCAGGAGAAGGTCAAAATCAAGCTTGAAGCCGAGCGCCGCAAACTTGCCGAGCAGCTGGCCAAAAACAACATGGACCTGGAACAGGCACAGAAAGAGAGGGCGGTAGCCGAGGCGGCACGCAAGGCGGCGCATGAGGAGGCGCAAAAAATAATCGAGGAATACAAGCGCGAGCACGAAAAAACCAGGATGGTCGAGGAGGAAAAACTCAGGCAGGAACGTGAAAAACTCGAACGCGAGGCAAACCAGCTGAAGGAACAGATGGAGGCCATAAGGCAGGATAAACAGAAAGCGGAACAGGAAAAACTCGAAGCTCAAAAGCAGATCGCCATGCTCAAGATCAAGAGCGTACAGAGTAAGGACAAGGATGAGGAAACACGACAGACTATCAGCGAGCAAATCAGGCAGGTCGAGGCAAAGATTTCCGAAGCGGACAAACAGATAGAAGAGGTCGAGAACGCCGAGAAGCAGGCAGTCGAGGCCGTGCATATCAACCAGGCTGACCTGGAGCGTCAATCAGAGGAAGAGAAGCTATTGCAGCAACAACTCCAGGAAGACCTGCATGAATTTATCGCCGAACACGAGGAGCAAACCCGTAAGGCAGGAGAAAAACTGTCAACCAACGATTACATGAAACGCATTAACGAAAGGGCGGAAGCCGCCAGACAGCAGGCTGCCCAGGCAACTGAAAGCCTGTTTGCCGATGTAGCGTCCATGCTGGATGATGACGACAGGTAAGTGTCCCGCACAATCAATATAATAAATTCCATATACACCCGGGTATCAGACTTTTGATAATCCGGAGTCAGTTTTTCAACAACCAACCGGAGCAGGTATTATGAGTGAACGTATTGTCATGCGCGTGGGGGAATCCCTGGTTGCCGGCGGTCCACCGGGAACCGCGGCGGAACCGGAAGTCGTTATCGGTGAAATGGACGGCCCTTTCGGCACCGCCTTTGCCAACCAACTGGCGGCCCAGACCAAGGGCCATTCGAAGGTGCTGGCTATCCTGAATACGGACATCATGGTCAGGCCGGCCACCTTGATGGTGAGCAAGGTTACCGTGAACAAGGAAAGATATACGAATATTCTCATGGGCACGGTGCAGGCCGCTATCGCCAATGGTGTGCTGGACAGTGTTCGCAGTAATGTGATTCCCAGGGACAAGGTCAATGATCTCGGTATTATTGTTTCAGTCTGGTTGAATCCCGTTGTTGCCAAAACCGATGATCTGGATCACCGGATTTTGTTCGATATTCATCGCAAGGCCACCGCACAGGCGATAGAAAAAGCCATGCGCAATGAACCATCGATAGACTGGTTACTGGAAAACCAGGACTCCATAACACATAAATACTTTCAGATGGGTCTGGATGGAAAAATCTAGATTTATGAGAATGGACCTGAGCAGAACCGCATCTCCCGCTTGCGGATTGAAAGCCTGCCGTTCATTGATGCTTGCGGTTTTTTTTCTTGCGGCCCCGGTGTTTGCCGGTTTTACGGACAGTCCGGAACTGAAACAGCTGTCGGAGATCCTGCCCGGCGATTATCACCGATCCGGCTATTACCGTATCAATGATGTATCGGTCAATAACGATAATTATCTGTTTACCATCGAATCTGATTACGGCAATTTCCGCATTGAATCTGTTTGTCTGACCCTGAAGTACCTGAAGGAAACGGAAACCGTCAGCCAGGTCCTAAACCAGATCTCCGACAGTGTGGATCCGGCCCGGGTGGATTTGAAAAGCCAGTTACGGATCCGTGCTGAATCGGCCATTGATATACTGGCATCTCCGTTGGGTACCGCGGGCAATCTCGCCGGTCAGCTGGCCAGAAACCTGGGTGATACCCTTGCCGGCAATTCACCCTATATCATCTACGGGGACAGCGATGAGTACATCAATACGGAGGATCCCAATCTCGGCATACACAAGCGTAATATTGCCCATCAACTGGGCCTGGATGTATACAGTTCCAACGCGGTTGTACAGCATCTGTTGAGCCAGCTTGCCGGGGAACGATCCGCCGGAAATATCTCGTCCGGTTCGGTATTGATCAATATTGATAACAGTTATGAAAGAAAAGTGGCTGATGGCCGTCTTGACAGGGAAATAAATTCAGTCATAAGAATCCATACGCGTGAGGATCTGTACAGTTACAATGAAAGTCTGCTTGACAGTATCGGTTTGCCGGAAGATATAGCCAGGGAATTCCTCGCACATCCGGCCTATTCGCCCTCATTGCAGACTACCATTATCAAGTATATGGATTATCTGTATGCGATCGATAATTACAGGGACTATCTTGCCCTGTCGTTACTGGCTACCGATGAAGTCACTGCTCATGCCTTCGCCAGGATTCTGAAAATGATCGCCTGGTATTCGGATAACATTGAAGCCATCAGCCGTATCAAGGTGATCGGCAAAACAGTAAGTGGCCTCACGGAAAATAACGAACAGGTTATATTTTATCCGGATGATCTGTTTTATATTGATGAGTCGAGGCAGCAATTGCTGGAACTGATCAATGAGAGAGCCAGGGTCAACGGCTACAAAAAAGTCATACTTGTCTCATACGGGACATTATCACAAATGTCCAGGACCCGGATGCTGGAATCAAATATCGACTACATGGAGGAGTTTCTTTTCAAACGGGGCAGCTTGCGAAATTGACCCGGCAGTGGCCTGCGCTGTCCGCGACATCACCCCCTCCTGCTGATCAGGGGAGGATTACTCGTGAAAAATGTTCAACTGGCGGCTACCGTCAAGGCCATGTTTCTTGATTTTATTGATGACATCCAGCAATCTTTTAATGCTCTTGATGTGAGCCTTGTAAACAGTCGCGATACTGATATCCAGGGTGGTCCCGGCACTACCCAGTAATTTCAGTTTCTTGTTGTAATATTCCAGATCCTTGAGTAGATCTTCCTCGGTTTCTTCAAGAATCTGTTCATACCTGAACGTGTCCCAGAGTAAATCCTGGTTGTTCCCGGACGGTTTAATCAGGTCGTTGATATCCATCGTTTCATTCTCCAACTGAAAGTAAAAGTACTGCTGAATCCTAATCAAGTACTGTGCCAGCCCCGGCCCCGGTCAAGTCGAAAACCGATAATTTATTGAATGTCATGGATAAATACAGGATAAACAGACAGTTATGTTTTGACTTCAGCCGGTTTTGGTTTTGCGTGTAACTACCAGAACGATGTCAGTGACAGCAAGGATAACGAAGTCATGTCTGTGAATGGCGACAGGTCGGGCAGTTTCGCCTTCAGGGTGTCAGCACTGACCCGGTGTACCGATTCACTGCGCCCTGGTTCGATCCTGCATCAGCTTGAGCGGTTATGAATCAAAGTGTGAGTGCAATCACACTATGCGTGTGTGATTACAATCACAAATCCCGCCGATGCTTCTGAAAACACTTGTCTATATCCTGATAATCATGCGCATCACCGGGGATAAGTTACCGGATCATGACCTGTTAACAATGGAAATTAATGAATTCCCGCAATCCATGAAAGATCAATAAGGGTAATATGAAGAAATTCGACTTCTCATTGTTTGATGACCTGGTCCCTGTCAAGCATCTTTCGACCGATGACAGGGGACAGTTGCTTGAATACCTCGAGCTTGTTACCTACAGCAGTGGCTCCATAATATTCAACCAGGGTGACGATGATAATATGACCTGTTATCTGTGCAGTGGTGAGGTTGAACTCGCTGCCGGTGACGGCACCCGGATACGGATCACATCAGTGTCCGCTGAAGCAAAATATCCTCTCGCCCATGTACACCCGCGTCAATACACGGCCAGGACAATGACGGAGTCCTCCATCCTGATCATCAACAAGTCCAGGCTGGACAGGTTGATAGCCGATAACGGCATTGATACGGGCGGCGATAATCATGGCGTATTGGTTTCCGAACCGGGCGCTGCCATTGACACCGACTGGATGTCATATTTACTCGCCTCTGATTTGTTCAGCAGGGTTTCCGCCGCCAGTATCCAGAATATTTTTTCCATGATCGAAGCCGAAGAGGTCAGGGCCGGATATGAAATCATTCATCAGGGAGAGCCCGGAGATTATTTTTATATTATCAAACAAGGCGAGTGTGAAGTATTCAGACAACCTTCTGTACATGCCCGTTCGATAACCATCTCCCGATTACGTCCCGGAGAAACATTTGGTGAAGAAGCACTGATCACCGGGGAACCGTGCGGTGTCAGTGTCCTTATGTCTGCTGATGGAGAACTGCTGAAACTGCACCGATCCGATTTTGAAAAGTACCTGATGAGCGAAGTGGTGCGTGGTGTGGAATTACGGCAATTGCATGAAGAGGATCTCAAGGATGTGGTTTTCCTGGATGTTCGTTATCCGGATGAACCCGCGATCGAGTCGATACATGAATCGATAAACATACCGTTGAACATACTGCGCATCGAGGCCGGAAAACTGGACAGAAATCGCCGTTATGTTGTTATCTGCAGCAACGGGATCATGAGCAAGGTTGCCGTGTTTCTGCTTGCACAGAATGGTATAGAGGCAAGATACCTGGTTGACGGACTGGTTGCCGGTGCCGGTTACCAGGGTGAGGATGCGCTGTTCCGTGCTCTGGCCCCGGGGCTGCCGGCGTCTTCATCGGCAAGCAACGGGCCTGTCAATGACAGCCTGGATCAGGGCCGGCATCTTGTGCAGGCCCAGGGAGAATTGATCAATGCCCTGAGAGATGAACTCGAGGATTTGAGAAACAGGCTGGATAAGAGTCTTTCCGACAGGCATACGGCCGAGGCGGCGGTCAGGGCCGCTGAACTTCAGGCCAGGAAGACCATCAGCAAGGAATACCGGAAAATACGCGAGACCATGCACAAGGCCGTGACGATTTACGAGGATATACGCGTCGTCAAGGAAAAGCTCCTGGAAGACAGGATCGCCCTGAAAAATCTGATAGAAAACCAGAAACGGCGCCAGGAAGAACTGGTAAACAGCATTGAGGAGCAGGCGCGCAGCAAGGTTTCCAGTGAATTGAAAAAGATCGAGGATTTTTACACTGTCAAGGAAAAGCAGATACGGCAACTGCAGAAACTGAAAGCTATTGCTGAAAAACATCTGCAATTGAACCGACGGCGGGACGCGGTATTAAATAGCGGCATGACCGGCAACAGGACGCTGAATGCCAGGCTGCAAATCCTTGAAGACAGTACCTATCGTGACCGCATCCGTTCCCTGCACAGGCAGGAAACGGAAGACCTGGTTACCGGACTCAGGCAAGCCGGTGAACTGCCCGGTATCACCGCTGCCCCGTCTGCGGATGACACCCGCAGACAGGTGGATATTGACAGCATCAATCGTAAATTGATGGAAGAACAGTCCGTGCAAAATGATGTGGATTCCGTGGATGCAGCGGCCATCGCCGCCAGCGATGCTTCCGGATCCGGAACAACAAGCAGCGATATCAGGAACTGGGTCGAGGAACAACATAACCTGGAAAACTCACAGGAACAGCTGCGCAAGTTGAGGGAAAAGCGGGAAATCATCCGGCGTATCTATGAACACGTATCAAGAAAAAAACTGCAGGCGAAGGTTCGCAACCGGGCACTGATTACGGAAATAAATTCCGCCCTGAAGAACCATACCGAAACGGATGACAAGGAATCATCCTGAATGGACAGGGTACCCGCGCCCCGTTTTCCTGCTGGATTGATCAGTCCCTGAAGTTGGTAAACTGCAATGGCACCGGGTAATCCGTCTTTTTCAACAGACTGATGACTTCCTGAAGGTCGTCACGCTTTTTGCCGCTCACACGTACCTGCTCACCCTGGATCTGCGCCTGCACCTTGAGTTTGCTGTCCTTGATGTGCTTGACGATTTTTTTTGCCAGCTCGGTTTCAATGCCGTGACGTACCTTGACCGGCATCCGGGCTTCGTTGATTGTCTCGACAATATTGCCGTAATCCAGGCAGGCGGAATCGATCCCCCGCTTTGATACCTTGTTGATAAGGATGTCCACGATCTGCCTGATCTGGAATTCCGTCGGGGCATGGATGACCAGTTCAAAATCATTCTGTTCGACCCTGGAATCGGTACCCTTGAAGTCAAAGCGGTTGTTGATTTCACGATTGCACTGGTCAATGGCATTGGCCAGTTCATGTTTGTCGACTTCGGAGACAACATCAAAGGTTGGCATCAGGCTTCTCCAATCATTTTTTCAGGTTCGATATCCGGTGGTGAATTCTCTCCCGGACGCCGGCGGTCATGGATAATGATGTTGCCTTCGGGATGGAAAATGATCACCTGGATAATGCGCTGGTTTCTGACAAAAGCCGACGCCCGGTAACGGTCCATGCCGTCATAACTGATCTCGAAATGGTATTCGAATACGGGATTTGCGATATCCGGGAAGGATGCGGACAGGTGCAGCTGTTTCAGGGAAAGTGTCTGATCCAGTAACTGCATGCCGTTTTGCTTGCAGATTATACGTGCTCTCGATGTGACCTGCTCACGCATCCTGGAGAAGTAATACCAGAGGGCAACAACGATAACCAGCAGGACAAGAAGTGTTTTCATAATGAATCCGGTTCGGGTATATCCGTCGCGAACGGCTATTTGGCGTGTGCTTGCGGCGCTGAAATCTTTTCCAGTGCTCTTAACACGTCACGAATACTGATCTGGCCCGCCAGCCGGTTACCGTCAATCACGGGATAGCGGCGAAAAGGCTTGTCGACAAATAGTCTGGCCAGTTCGAGGATACTCATGTCACCATCAACCGTGTGGACATCCCTGTTCATATAATCCGCGACCACACCGGCCTGCTCACCGTGATAACAGGTTTCCAGTGCGACACGCACACAGTCACGTTCCGACAGGATCCCCACCAGGTTACCGTGCTCATCCAGCACGGGTGCACCGGAAATGCGTTTTTCAACCAGAAGGTTGACGGCAACCATCACATCCATCTCCGGAGTAAAGGTGATCAGGTTGGCAGCCATGTAATCTTTTACCTTGATGGATCGAAGCATGCTTACGCCTCCTTGTCGGACGGACTGTTGCCGGACTTGCCGCGGCAGGGGCATTCACCATCGGCGCCGGAAAAATTGTTCAGACCGCCGCAACTTCCTTTCAGACAACCGCGTTTCAGAAAGATCCCCGCGGCCATGCCGGCCAGCGATAAGCCGATGATAATAAAACTGATGATGAATATTTTCATGGTCTGGTCTGCCGGATGATAAATTGCTCGAAATTGCCCGTGTAGTGCTCACTGAAACTGTCTTCATTCCGGGTAATGAAACAGGCCGGTGTCTGTAACTTCCCGGCAAGTTCGACCCCCGCCCGCGGTCCGAGTACAGTATACGCGGTTGCCAGCGCATCCGCTGTCATGGCCGATTCATGCAGGACCGTTACCGAAGCCAGATCGTGCTGCACGGGTCTGCCGGTTCGCGGGTTTATCGTATGTGAATAATATTTGCCGTTCATTTCGAAAAAGTTGCGGTAATCGCCCGACGAGGCCATGGCCATGTCTCGCAGCTCAATGACCGTATGTACAGCACGGCGGTCAGTCAGTGGCTGTTCTATGCCGACACGCCAGCCACGTTCCGTGCCGGGACGGCCCCGTACCCTGATTTCACCACCTATTTCGATCATATAGTTGTTGTAATTACCTGACTCGAGATAAGCGGCCAGTTTATCCACCGCGAAGCCCTTGGCAATGGCGGACAGGTCAATATACAGGCCGGGATCCTTTTTCATGACTTTTCTACTCCCGGACAGATACGCAATTTTTTCATAACCGGTCAGCCGCAGTGTCTGCTCGATGGCCCCGCTGTCGGGAATCATATCCGCGGTATATTCGCCCGGGCCGAATCCCCACAGGTTTACCAACGGTCCCACGGTCACATCGAATGCGCCGTTGCTGATCCGGCTGACACGGTGGGCTTCCTGCAGTACTGTCCACAGGTCTTCCGAGACCGGAACCCAGTCGCTGCCGCTGTTGCGATTCAACAGGGACAATTCCGAATTCTCTATCCAGGTGGACATCACCCGGTTAATCCCGTCGAGGATCCCGTCTATCTCGCCTTGCAGTGACTCACGCTGTTTCGCAACCTGTGCCCCGGCTACCTTGATCGAATATTGCGTGCCCATGGTGGCACCGGAAATGGCCAGCATGTTGCTGTCCTCATTTCCGGGAGAACAGGCCTCGACAGTCAGCAGCACCAGCAGGAACAGGATTCGGCCGCGTCGCCTTAACACGGGAACTGTCTGCTTGTCTGCACGGGTAAATGGCGATGTTGACAGCTCACGTCGTCAACCGCCGAAATCATCCAGTAATATGTTGTCTTCCTCGACACCGAGGTCCTCCAGCATGCCGATGACTGCGGCGTTCATCATTGGCGGTCCGCACATATAGTATTCACAGTCCTCGGGCGCCGGATGGTCCTTGAGGTAGTTTTCATACAGCACCTCGTGTATGAAGCCGGTATAACCCTGCCAGTGGTCTTCCGGTTTCGGATCCGACAGCGCCACATGCCAGCTGAAATTTTCATAATCTTTTTCCAGCCGGTCGAAATCCTCGACATAAAACATCTCGCGTTTGCTCCTGGCGCCGTACCAGAAAGTGATCCTGCGTTTGCTGTGCAAACGTTTGAGTTGATCGAAGATGTGCGAACGCATCGGTGCCATACCGGCGCCGCCGCCGATGAAGACCATTTCGGCATCGGTCTCTTTGGCAAAAAAATCACCGAAAGGCCCGGAGATGGTGACCTTGTCACCGGGTTTGAGGCCGAATATATAGGATGACATTTGCCCCGGTGGAATGTCATCATCGGCGCCGGGCGGCGGGCTGGCGATACGCACGTTGAGCATGATAATGCCTTTTTCGTCCGGATAATTGGCCATCGAGTAGGCGCGCATGACCGGCTCTTTTACCACCGAGGTATAACGCCAGAGGTTATAGTGATCCCAGTCCTCGCGAAAACGCTCGTCAATATCGAAATCCCTGTAGCTCAGGGTGTAGGGTGGGCATTCGATCTGGATGTAACCGCCGGCGCGAAAATCGACGTTTTCACCTTCCGGCAGCTCCAGCACCAGTTCCTTGATGAAGGTGGCGACATTGTGGTTGGAACGCACGCTGCATTCCCATTTCCTGACCCCGAAGACTTCCTCGGGCACCTTGATCTTCATGTCCTGCTTGACGGTGAGCTGGCAGGACAGGCGTTCACCGCGGCGTGCCTCGCGCTTGTTGATATGGGATTCTTCCGTGGGCAGGATGGCGCCGCCGCCTTCCAGCACCCGCACCCGGCATTGACCGCAGGTGCCGCCGCCACCGCAGGCGGAGGAGACGAATAAATCAGCCTCGGCCAGGGCGCCCAGCAGTTTGGCTCCCACCGGTGTCTCGATGGCGCGCTCGCCGTTGATCAACACCTGCACATTGCCCGAGGCCACCAGTTTCGACTTGGCATAGAGGATCACGAACACCAGTGCCAGGACAATAAGGGTGAAAAGTACGACGCCGAGTGTAATTTCAAGTGCCATTACTCAAACATATGCTCTTTTGGTTAAACATGAGTGTCATGTATTTTCATGCGACGGTCTGCTCGTTTATTCATGTCAATGTTACCCGCACCGGTATCCGCGCCTACAACTGGATTCCCGAAAACGCCATGAAGCCCAGCGACATCAACCCGGCGGTAATAAAGGTGATACCGAGACCCTGCAATCCGTCGGGCACATCGCTGTACTTGAGTTTTTCGCGAATGCCGGCCAGCGCGGTAATCGCCAGCGCCCAGCCGACACCGCTGCCGAGGCCGTAGGTAACGCTTTCCATGAAATTGTAATCACGCTCGGCCATGAACAAGGTGCCGCCGAGGATGGCGCAATTGACCGTTATCAGTGGCAGGAAAATGCCGAGGGCGTTATAGAGCGCGGGAAAATAACGGTCCAGTACCATTTCCAGTATTTGCACAATAGCGGCGATGACGCCGATGTAGGAAATCAGTCCGAGAAAACCCAGATCCACATCCGGCAACCCGGCCCAGGCCAGCGCCCCTTCCCGGAGAATGAACTGGTAGATCAGGTTGTTGGCGGGCACGGTGATGGCCTGAACCACGATCACCGCGGCGCCCAGACCGATAGCCGTGGAGATCTTTTTGGATACTGCAAGGAACGTGCACATGCCCAGGAAGTAGGCGAGGGCGAGATTCTCGGTAAAGATCGAGGCGACGAAAATGCTGGACAGGTGTTCCATTTACATGCCCCCGGAGCGATGAACCTGGTGGATCTGGTACTCGGCTTTTTCCACCTGGGCGGTCTTCCAGGTGCGCAGCGCCCAGATAAACAGCCCGATGATGAAGAAAGCACTCGGTGGCAGCAGCATCATACCGTTGGGCACGTACCAGCCGCCGTTGGCGGCCAGCGGCAATATTTCATAGCCCAGTAATGATCCGGAACCGATGAGTTCGCGTACCGTGCCGACCACGATCAGGATCAGGCTGTAGCCGAGCCCGTTGCCGATACCGTCGAGAAAGCTGAGCCCGGCCGGGTTTTTCATGGCGTAGGCCTCGGCGCGCCCGAGCACGATGCAGTTGGTAATGATCAACCCGACGAATACCGACAGTTCCTTGCTCATCCGGTAAGCATAGGCCTGCAGGATCTGGTCGACCACGATCACCAGCGAGGCGATGATGGTCATCTGCACGATGATGCGGATGTTGGTCGGAATATGATGACGGATCATGCTGATCGAGGCATTCGAGCAGGCGGTCACCGCGGTCAGTGCAGCGCACATGATCAGCGCGGTCGAGAGTTTTGTCGTGACTGCCAGCGCCGAACACACACCCAGCACCTGCAGGGCGATGGGATTGTTGTCAAACAGGGGATCGAGAAGGACTTTTTTCGCTTCGCTTGCCATCAGGTCGTATCTCCAGCCATTTTTTTCAGGAACGGGCCAAAGCCGTTTTCGCCGAGCCAGTATTGCACCAGGTTGCTGACGCCCTTGCTGGTCAGCGTGGCGCCGGCCAGGCCGTCAATTTTGTGTTCCACCCCGGCACTGCCGGGATCGACCTGGCCGCGCACGACTTCCAGTCTGACCGTTTCATGGTCATCGCCGTAGATTTTTTTGCCCCGCCAGAGACTGCGCCACCGCGGATTGTCCACCTCACCACCAAGGCCAGGGGTTTCGCCATGTTCGTAGAATTTCAGGCTGTACACCGTGTTGCCGTCGGGTTGGAGGGCGAGAAAACCGTACAGCGTCGACCACAGGCCGTAACCGTGTACCGGTAGAATGATCAGGCGTGTGTTGCCGTTATCCTTGACGAAATACACGGTGGCGTAATCGGCGCGGCGCTTGATGTCGGCAATGTCTGCATCGGCGGGCACCGGCCGGCTCCGGTCCGGATCCCGTGAAGCCTTGCGCTGTTCATAGGTCAGGGGATCGACCGCTTCGGTAATTTCACCCGTGGTCAGATCCACGACCCGCGGTTCGATGTTGGCAAAGGCCTCGTTGATATCCACTCCCGGTTCCAGCAGTCCGGCTACGTCGAGGATATTGCGGCGAATGTCATCGGCCCGGTTTTTCTGCTGCAGGGGTTTCAGGCCCACCGCTGCCGTCGATACCACGATGGAACAAACCAGACAAAGCGCAAGGGCGACGAACAGCGTTTTTTCCGTACTGTCGTTTTTCATTTGCAGGATTTTCTTCAGCATGCCGTTCATCCCGCCCGGGCGTAACCGCGTTTGCGCCGGGCAATATCCACCTGCACGACGAAGTAATCGATCAGGGGCGCGAAAATATTGGCGAACAGGATGGCCAGCATGATGCCCTCCGGGAAGGCCGGGTTGACCACCCGGATGAGCACTGTCATCACGCCGATCAGTCCACCGAAGATCCAGCGGCCCATGTTGGTCATGGCGGCCGATACCGGGTCCGTGGCCATGTAGACCATGCCGAAGGCAAAGCCGCCCAGTGACAGGTGCCAGTACCAGGGCATGCCGAACATGGGATTGGTATCACTGCCGACCAGGTTGAAAAACGAAGACATGAAAAACATGCCGAGAAAAACGCCGAAAATGATGCGGAACGAAGCGATGCGGGTATAAATCAGGAACACCGCGCCGAACAGGCAGGCCAGTGTCGAGGTTGAACCGATGGAACCCTGGATGCTGCCGAGGAACGACTGCATCAGGGTGACGCCGCTGCCGGTGATGGCCTCGACGCCGCCCAGGGCCGCCAGTCCCAGCGGCGTGGCGCCGCTGAAGCCGTCCACCGCCGTCCATACCGCATCACCGGACATTTCCGCCGGGTAGGCAAAAAACAGGAACGCGCGCCCGGTCAACGCCGGGTTGAGGAAATTCTTGCCGGTGCCGCCGAAGACCTCCTTGCCGATCACCACGCCGAAGGAAATGCCCAGGGCCACCATCCACAGCGGGATATCCGGTGGCAATGTCAGGGTGAAAAGCATCGAGGTGACCAGGAATCCCTCGTTGACCTCGTGATTACGCACGGCGGCGAACAGCACTTCCCAGAGGCCGCCGACGACGATGGTAACGATGTACAGTGGCAGAAAATACAGCAGGCCGTGCACGCAGTTGGCGTAAAGGCTTTGCGGGTCATGGCCGACGTTCAGACCATCGAGGATCCAGCCACGCCAGCCGGGGACGCTGTCAATGTCCAGCGCGGCCATGGCCATGTTGGCCTGGTAGCCGGTATTCCACAGCGCCATGAAGATACAGGGCAGGGTGGCCACCACGACATAACTCATGACGCGTTTCAGGTCGATGGCATCGCGCACATGCGGTGCGTTGCGGGTGACGTCGGCCGGTGTGTACAGGAACGTATCCACCATTTCATAGAGTGCGTAGAACTTCTCGTAGGGACCACCCCTGGCGAAGTAGGGATGGATGCGATCAAGGCATTTTCTGATGTGGCTCACTTTCAGCCTTCCTTTTCGATTTGTTCAAGATTGGCGCGCAGCACCGGGCCGTAGTCGTATTTGCCCGGGCAGACGTAGGAACACAGGGCGAGATCCTCCTCGTCCAGTTCCAGGCAGCCGAGTGCCTGCGCGGAATCGGTATCGCGCACCAGCAGCGCACGCAGTAACTGGGTAGGCAGCATGCGCAGGGGCATGACATCTTCGTAGACGCCGATCGGCACCATGGCCCGCGGGCTGCCGTTTTGCGTGGTGGTGATGTCGTATTCCTGCGGGTGAATGACGCTGGAAACAAACGCGTTGGTGGCCGAGAACTTGTGTCTGCCCGGCATGATCCAGCCCAGCAGTTCACGTGTGCGTCCCTCGGCAAGTACCGTGATCTGGTTGTGGTAACGGCCGAGGAAGCCGGCCCAGTCATGGGCGTGATGACCGTTGAACACCGACCCCGAGATGACGCGGCTTTGCACGTGAATGACTTCGTTGGCGACCATGGCCTCGATGTTGGCGCCGAGTCGCGTGCGTACCAGCCGTGGCTGCGGCACCACCGGACCCGCCAGCGAGACGATGCGCTCGATCCAGAGTTTGCCGGTCGTGAACAGCTTGCCGATGGCGATGACATCCTGGTAACCGATCGTCCAGACGGTTTTTGACAGACTGACCGGGTCGACAAAATGAATGTGCGTGCCCGGCAATCCCGCCGGATGGGGACCGGAGAATTCGACTACCCGCAGTTGCTCGCCGTCCGTTGTCTTGATGCGGGCGTTAGCAGCCTTGCATACATAAACCTTGCCTTCGGTCAGCCGGGAGAGCACGTTGAGGCCGTCCCTGAACGCTTCTTCGCGTTCGCCGATGATCAGGGCCGGGTCCGGCGCCAGCGGATTGGTATCCATGGCGTTGACGAAGATGGAATGCGGCGTGCCGGCGATGTTCGGGATTTTACTGTAGGGGCGCGTGCGTAATGCAGTCCAGCTGCCGGATTTCACCAGGTTATCGCGAACGGTATCGGCCTCGAGTTCGGCAAGGTCCTCACTGGCGTAGCGGGGGAAGATTTCATCCGCTTCCGATCCGGGTTCGTCCAGTTTGATGACTACGGAACGCAGGGCCCGCCGCGCGCCACGGTTGATGGCCTCGACAATGCCGGCGCCCGGTGATGTGAACAGCACACCGGGATTTTTCTTGTCCTCGAACAACGGCTGGCCGCGCTTGACGCGTTCGCCCTCGGTCACCAGCATGGTCGGTTTCAGGCCCGTGTACTCATTGCCCAGAAGTGCCACGTTGGCGACCTTGTGACCGGGATGAATCGATGGCTCAGGCTCGCCGGGAACGGGCAACGAGATGCCTTTTTTTATGGTGAATTGCATTACAGACTGCGGTGTTGGACACCAGGCCCCTGATGTTGGTGTTATTGGCAGATGACAATCATCCTCAAGGCCCTCATTATATTCAAATTGTTGCAGGCGATGAAGGAAAGATACTCCCGGTCAACAATCTCATATCCCGGCTTGCTGTAAACACACAGGAAAACACTATCGATATTCTCACTGTCAATTCGGATCCACTGCCCCTGGCGCAAGCCTCGGACCGGCAGTTACTGCAGGCTTTTGAACGGGCCCTGCCACAACCGCCGCTATCGCTGGATCTCTATGCCGACCCGCCTCCATATTACGATGAGCAGGTGTATCGGGTGCTCTGGCAACCACAGGCGGCCGCCGCCGAGAACCCCGGCGCCACTACCGAATACATGCGCCGGCATTGTGACTTCCTGCGCCAGGCCGGGATGCTGGTGATTGCCGCGCCGGTCTGGAATCATTCGGTCCCGGCGGCACTCAAGGCCTGGATCGACCTCGTGATCGCGCCGGGTCATACCTATCGTTTCGGTCCCGGGGGCATCGAGCCCCTGCACGCGATTGAACGATTGTTGCTGTTGATTTCATCGGGCGGGCGGCGTTCCAGGGTCAATCGTGATGATCACTTCCTTGCCGTCCTCAAGGCGCCGTTTCAATACATCGGTATCAATCACATCGATGTGATCTGGGCCGATGGCCAGGAGCCTGCCCTGTTCGCCGATCATGGTGAACGTCTTGCCAATGCCGTCAGGGAGGTGAGCGAATACGTCAGGACGCTTTTATAACAGCGTCTGCGCGAACGCCCGGTGACGCGTCAATCTTTGATAACGATCCGGTTCGCCAGTTGCGGATTATCAATATAGGGATTACGGTTGCCCTGGATGGACTCAATGATGTTGTTGCGGTTTTTTTCCTGCCGGCTGGGCGGGTCCCCGGTGTTCCATTGTTGCATCAGCTCCAGTGTCTGCCGGTCGAGCTCAATACCGTAACGGTGGTGCATATAAAACAGGGCCCGTGCAATATTACCGCGGGCAATGGGGCGGGGTTCGATGACACCGAACCTGCGTTCGAAGTCACAATTCTCAAAGCGCCATTCCTCACCCTCGATTTCGCCAAAGCGGGAATCGAGGTTGGTGCTCGAGATCTCCCACCAGACGGGATAGAGATTGTGCAGATCGGCTTCCATGGCAATGAAATCGGGGTTGCCGGAATCGCGGCATTGCTGGCGACTGCTGCATTGATGTTGTTCAATCATCCGCTTCATGGGATAGATGTGATCAATGCGTACATGGCCGCCGGTGGCCGTACGCCCGGCGCTGTCGAAGCGAAAACCGCAGTACAGGGACCAGCCCCCCTGTGAGTAAAGTTTCTGCCAGAAGATACGGTTGACGACATCGTCATAACTGTTTTGTTCGGCGAGCAGGGAACCCGGCAGGCAGAGCAACAATCCCAGTAACCAGGCTGATCTGAATTGACCCATGAAGAAATGAATTATTTTTATTTGATACACGCCGGGGAATTATTAGATGTACGCAGTCCGCTGCTGCAACGACCAGCGGCATAGCTTATAGTCAGTTGACCCGGGCAACAAGCCCGTTACTCCCGAACCATGCGAACAACAATTCTATACGTGACCGCTGCGACCGTCCTGCTGACGGGCCTGGTGTACCTGTGGCTGCAACCGCAGCCATCCCGGTTGCAGCAGGTGCTGGACAGTAATGAACTGCGCATTGCCACGCGCATCGGGCCGATGACCTACCAGCCGCGTAATTACGGAATCAGCGGTCTCGATTACGATCTGGCACGGCGGTTTGCCGAATTCCTCGGCGTCGAGGCGAGTTTCCACCCGGTGCATCAGGACGGTGTTCTCACCCTGCTGGCGCGGGACAAGGTGGATATGGCCGCCGCCAACCTGGCCATATCAAAGGCGAGGATGCGGGATTTCCTCTTTGGCCCGCAATACCATACCAAGGCCGGGGTGCTTGTAGGCCCGCGTAATCAATCGCTGCCGGCGTCACTGGATCGCCTCGGTGAATTCCGGATTCTCGTCCCCGCGGGCAGTCTGTTTATTGAAAATCTCGAAGACTTGCAGCGGAATTTCCCGGAATTTCAATGGCGCGAGCGTAAGAAGGTCGGCATCGAGGACCTGATGAGCGAAGTTGTCTCGGCTGAAGACAAGCTGGCGTTGATCGATTCCAACGAATTCGCCCGCATCCGTTTTCTCTACCCAGGCATCAAAAAAGCCTTCGAACTGGTCAAACCGCAACCGGTGGCCTGGGCTTTTCAAAAATCCCCTGACCTGAGCCTGTATCTGAAGGCGGTGGAGTTTTTTCAGGATATTTCCCTGAGCGGTGAACTGCAGCGCCTGATTGTGCTTTATTCGGGTTTTGACGAGGACCCGGAATATCTCGACAGTCTGCGATTTACCGAGCGGCTTGAGCTGCGCCTGCCGGAATACAGGGATCTGTTCGTCAAGGCCGCGTATCAAACCGGGCTGGACTGGCGCCTGCTGGCCGCTATCAGCTACCAGGAATCGCACTGGGACAAGGATGCCCGTTCCCATACCGGGGTGCGCGGACTGATGATGTTGACCAACCAGACTGCGGTACAGATGAACATCGAGGATCGTACCGACCCGGAACAAAGCATTCTGGGCGGGGCAAAATACCTGCGCAGTCTGCTTGAAAGGCTGCCCGAACGTATTACCAATCCGGATCGGTTGTGGCTGGCCCTGGCGGCCTACAATGTCGGACCGGGACACCTGGAGGACGCCCGGGTAATAACCCAGAAGCAGGGCGGCGATCCGAATCAATGGTTTGACGTCAAACCGCGCCTGCGCCTGCTGGCCGATAAGGAATGGTACTCGCAGACCCGGCACGGCAAGGCCCGGGGACATGAGCCGGTGAATTTCGTTGAAAATGTCCGGCGTTATTACGAGGTGATGAAAAGCCTGGATAAAATCGAGGTGGAAACGGACCGGGTGGAACGCCTGCTGGCCCGGGATATCGTCACCTCACCGGTGTTGTGATCAATACATTGAGAAACACGGCCTCTCGCCAGGGCGCGAAGATCGCCAGGAAGACATGAGATCCTGGCGGGATTGTATTACTGAAGATGTGTGGTGGTGGGTTGAGTCGCGCGAGGCTGGTAATGAGAATGCCACTGTTGGGCGAGCTGGCGGGCCTGATCGATCTGGCTGCTGGAGAGTTTGCTGCCCACCTGTTTCAAGGTGCGGAAAATACCCGGATCCTTGCTTTCGGAGGCCAGGGAGAGCCAGGCATAGGAACGCACGAAATCTTTTTCGGCGCCGATGCCGCGGGCGTACATCATGCTTAACAGGTGCTGGGCCCGGGTGTATCCCTGCATGGCCGCCTTGTTGATCCATTCGTAGGCCAGTTTCTCGTCCGGCTCTATCCCGAGGCCGTGGGCGAGCATTTTACCGAGCCGGTACTGGGCCCGGGCGTAACCGTGACCGGCGGCCTTGCGGTACAGCTGTAATGCTTTGGACATGTCCCGATCCACACCGCGACCGTAATAGTACAGGGTTGCCAGCTGGTAATGCGCCTTGATGTAACCCTGGTCGGCGGCTTTCTCGAACCAGTCGCGGGCCTTGTCCAGATCCTGTTCTGTGCCGATGCCGTACAGATAAAACAGGCCGAGGTTAAACTGGGCCCGGGCAAAGGCCTGCCTGGCCGCCTTCATATTCCACTTGAAAGCCTGTTCGTCGCTCTGTTCCACCCCATCACCGCTGGCATAAAGCAGTGCCAGGTTGTACTGGGCTTTCGGGTGTCCCTGGTTGGCCGCCTCGGTATAGCGTTTTGCGGCCCTGGTCAGGTCTTTCTCCGTACCGATGCCATTGGCGTACAGAATGCCAACGTTCAATTGGGCTTTCATATGTCCCTGCTCGGCGGCGCGATCATACCAGCGTACCGCCTCGACCTCATTTTGCTGTGTGCCCTGACCGGTAGCATACATGTAGGCCAGGTTGTAACGGGCGCCGGCGTGGCCCATTTCCGCGGCTTTATGATAGAGTTCGAAGGCCCGCTCCAGATTCCGGCTGACCCCGGTGCCGTTTTGATAGCACCAGGCCAGGTTGGAGATGGCCGATGCATCATCGCGTTCCGCGGCCTTGCGCAGCCACTCGACGCCCTGGGTGACATCCTCGGGCACACCGATGCCGCGCAGATACATCTGTCCCAGGTAGGATTGTGCCTTGATGGAACCCTGGTCGGCCGCCTGGCGGTACCAGTAGGCCGCCTGGCCGATATCCCGATCGACACCAAAGCCATGCTCGTACAGATCCGCCAGTTGCAGTTGTGATTCCACGCAACCGTTTTTGGCTTCGTCGGTTAAAGTCGCTATATCTACAGTCATGGGCACAGCCTGGTTATAGTGACTCCCTTAATTGTTCCCCGTGGGCTGGATTCGCCAGTGGCGACCGGCACCCTCATTTTTATGATTTTTGTAAAACCGGCGAGTTCTGACACTGCGCCATGGGTCGGCTCTGGTCCAACTCGATTGCGGCAAATTATGGAATTGAACGCCGGGCCTTACAAGCCAAGATTTCCGTTTATATATCTAATTGAATATTAACTAAAAATAGTTGATGCTGGGCAGCATTTCAGAGAGGATACAAGTTGACAGAGACAATTCACGGCAACAGCAGTGATACGGAATCGGCGCAAGAGTTCGAGTTGTTTCATCGGCTCGGGCCCAACGAGATCCTGACCATCCTCGAAGCCGCGGATCTGCGTCCGGATGGTCATATCCTGGCGCTCAACAGTTACGAGAACAGGGTCTACCGCATCGGGCTGGAAGAGGGCCCGCCGGTGGTGGTGAAATTCTATCGCCCGGGACGCTGGACCGACGCGCAGATCCTCGAGGAGCATGATTTTACCCGTGAACTCGCCGCTGCCGAGGTGCCGGTGGTGCCGCCCCTGGTCGTGTCCGGCGATGCAACCCTCATGCACCAGGGTAAATACCGCTACAGCCTCTATCCTTGTGTGGGCGGGCGGCCGCCGGAACTGGATAATCCGGAACAATTACGGCGCATGGGCACGTTCCTGGCGCGTTTGCACAATGTCGGTGAGCAGAGCGTCTTCAGCGAGCGCCCGCAAATCAACCCGGTGACTTTTTTGCGCGAACCCGGTGACTATTTACTCGGGCTGGATCTGCTGCCCGGTGAGCTGGTGTCCGCATTCAGCTCACTGTTTGAGGATATTGCCGTGCGCGTCGATCATTGTTACGAGCGGGCCGGCAAACTCGATTTGATCCGTCTGCATGGCGACTGCCACCAGGGCAATATACTCTGGCGCGACGAGGTTCCGGCGATTCTCGATTTTGATGATGCCCGCAGTGGCCCGGCGGTACAGGACCTGTGGATGTTTCTTTCCGGTGACCGGGAATATATGACCGCGCGCCTTGACGATCTGATGAAAGGCTATCGGCTGTTCCGGGCGTTTAACCCGGCCGAGTTGCATCTCGTCGAGGCACTGCGTTGCATGCGCATGGTGCATCATGCCGCCTGGCTGGCGCGGCGCTGGAACGATCCGGCGTTTCCGATCGCATTCCCGTATTTCAATTCGCAGCGTTACTGGGAAGACCTGATCCTGGGCTTGCGTGAACAGGCGGCCTTGATGGACGAGTACCCATTGCAAGTGGATTTCGACTGAACACGGGACCGTGTCCAGGATCCCGGTCACCGTGCCATTTTCCGGCCAGGACTTGGACCGTCATCACCTTTCGGCTGAAACAGATGTGGGTTATTCTTCACGCGATAACGGGAACTGATGACTGACCAACGCGGAAAACTCGACGAAACCGACCTGCTGGTCACGCGTGACTATATTGGTGGCGAATGGATCGATGGCGCGGCGAAGCCGATCGAAGTCGATGATCCCTTCACCCTGGAAGTGTTTGCCGAAGTTGTCTCTGTCGGCGAAACCGGGGCGCAGCGGGCAGTTGATGCAGCCTCGAATGCCTTTCCTGCATGGGCCGGCAAAACGCCCGGGGAACGCGGCGCTATCCTGCGTCGCTGGTTCGAACTGATCGAAGCGCACCGGGAAGATCTTGCACGCCTGATCACGCGCGAAAACGGCAAGACCTTTCGCGAAGCGCGCGGTGAGGTCGACTACGCCAACCAGTTCATGGAATTCTATGCCGCGGAGGCGACGCGTGTCATCGGCGAGATCATCCCCGCGCCGACGCCGGGCCGCCGCCTGCTGGCCGCACCCGAACCGCTGGGCGTCGCCGTCGCGATTACGCCGTGGAACTTCCCGCTCGCAATGCTGACCCGCAAGGTGGCCCCGGCGCTGGCCGCGGGCTGCACAATGGTCGCCAAGCCCGCCGCCCTGACTCCACTCACTGCGCTCGCCTTCACCAGGCTGGGCGAGGAAGCCGGCGTTCCTGCGGGCGTGTTCAATATGGTGACCGGCGATTCGGGTGTGATCGGTAAAGTGCTTACCGCCAGCCCGGTAGTGCGCAAGTTCAGTTTTACCGGTTCGACCCCGGTCGGCATACGGCTGGCGGAACTATGCAGTGCGACCATGAAACGGATGAGTCTGGAACTGGGCGGTAATGCCCCGCTGCTGATTTTTGACGATGCCGATCTCGACACGGCCGTCGAAACAGCCATGGTCGCCAAGTTCCGCAACAGCGGGCAGAGTTGCATCGCCGCCAACCGCATCTATGTGCAGAACGGCATCAGGGACCGCTTTCTTTCCGCCTTCGCCGAAAAAGTCGATGCCATGTCCGCCGGTGACGGCTTTGATGAGGGCAATGATATCGGTCCGCTGATCGATTCCCGGGCCGTGGATAAGGTTGACGATCACCGTGAGGATGCGCTGTCCCGGGGCGCGCACTGCCTGGCGGGTGGCGCTTCGCCCGGCGGACGGCTCGCGTTGCCAACATTGCTGGCAGACGTCCCTGCAAATGCGAAACTGGCGGAAGAGGAGACTTTCGGCCCGCTCGCCGGCGTCATCTGCTTCGACACGGTCGAACACGGCCTGGAACTCGCGAATGACACGCCCTTCGGTCTTGCCGCCTATCTCTGTTGCAGCGATCCAGCGACCATCGCCCATGTGTCACGCCACCTGCAAACGGGCATGGTAGGGATCAACACGGGACTGATTTCCACCGCCCACGCGCCGTTTGGCGGAGTGAAGATGTCAGGTATGGGCAAGGAGGGCTCGCATCACGGTATAGAGGAATATCTTGACTACAAATATATCTGCCATGCGGGGCTTTAAACGCGGGTTAAAAATTTGATAGCTGCATGCCCGGAAATTAAATGTTCGCCTGCTGATCAACTACTGAGTAACCGCTTCCTGTCCGCACCTCCCGGCAACGGATGCACGCCATTACCATCTCTGCCGTAATGGTTCATTAATCTTCGCCGACCCTGAATTTCACCTGTCGCCGGCAGCCGGGTGTTTTTACTGTTTCCCGGCTATTGCGGGATGATATGACTGAACCGGCGCTCTGCCCATCATTTCGCAACCGGTGTGCCTTGTGGACTGGCAAAATCATGTATCATTGAACCTCTCTGATTAAGTCAGGGCTCCCCTTGATGGATACATGCAATAATCCCGTTGATTGGCAGGGGTAAACGAAACTGCAAAACACCGGTCTTTTAATGCAACAATAACGTTCTCTTTGAAATACTGATCAGGCTCAATATTCTGAATACCGGCAGCACACAAACCGTTCCCGTTCGTTCCGCAGCCCGTGCGGGCACGGCGGATCGGGTGCATTACGACTGGCAATATATTCTGGATGTCGCCCGCGAACACAAGCGCGAACTGGTGATGGCCAATATCATAGCCGTACTGGCGACGCTGGCCAGCGTACCGGTGCCGTTGCTGATGCCGCTGCTGGTGGACGAAGTATTGCTCGACAAGCCGGCTTTCGTGGTCAATACCATCAACGGCCTGACGCCGGAATCCTGGCACAGCCCGGCCCTGTATATATCCCTGATCCTGCTGCTGACGCTGGTGCTGAGATTCATGGCCCTGATCCTGAATGTCTGGCAGGCGCGTCAGTTCACATTGATCGCCAAGGATGTGATTTTCCGTATACGCACGGCGCTGTTACGGCGGCTGGAAAAAGTCTCCATGTCCGAGTACGAAACCCTGGGCAGCGGTACCGTGGCCTCCTATTTCGTGACCGATCTGAATACCGTGGACGAGTTTGTCGGCTCGACCATCAGTAAACTGCTGGTAGCGGTGCTGACCATCATCGGCGTGGCCGTGATCCTGTTGTGGATGCACTGGCAACTGGCGCTGCTGATACTGTTTGCCAACCCGGTGGTGATCTATTGCACCATGGTGCTCGGCAAACATGTCAAGGAACTGAAGAAACATGAGAATTCCGCCTTTGCCGTCTTCCAGCAGGCACTGACCGAGACCCTGGATTCCATTCACCAGATCCGGGCCAGTAACCGCGAGCGCCACTACATCATGCAGATCATCGACCAGGCCCGCTCGGTCAAGGATCACGGTGGTGCGTTTGCCTGGAAGAGCGATGCGGCCAATCGCCTGAGTTTCATGGTCTTTCTGTTCGGTTTTGATATTTTTCGCGCCGTGGCCATGCTCATGGTGATCTTTTCCGGTTTGACCATCGGCAAGATGTTCGCCGTCTTCGGCTATCTCTGGTTCATGATGGGACCCGTGCAGGAAATCCTCAATATCCAGTATGCATGGTACAGCGCCAGGGCGGCGCTGGCGCGCATCAACGTGCTTACGGAACTGAAACAGGAACCGCAATACGAACGCGCCGAGGATCCCTTCCGGGGCAAGCATACGGTCGCTATTCGCATCGAGGACATACACTTTGCCTACGGTGATGGCCCGGATGTGCTCAACGGCATCAACCTGGAAATAGAACCCGGCAAAAAGGTGGCCCTGGTGGGCGCCAGCGGCGGGGGCAAGTCGACCCTGGTCTCGGTATTGATTGGTTTGTATCCGGCGAAATCGGGAACGGTTTACTATGATAATGTGCCGGTCAACCGCATTGGACTGGATGTGGTGCGCGAAAATGTGGCCACGGTGCTGCAACACCCGGCCCTGTTCAATAACAGTGTGCGTGTCAATCTGACCCTGGGCAAGGAAATCGCCGATTCCCGGCTCTGGCACGCGCTGGACATTGCCCAACTGAAAGAAACTGTTGCGCAAATGCCCGCGGGTCTGGATACCATCGTCGGCAGACAGGGCGTACGCCTGTCAGGCGGCCAGCGTCAGCGACTCGCCATTGCCCGCATGATCCTCAGTGAACCGAAAGTCGTGATCCTGGACGAGGCGACTTCGGCGCTGGATGCTGAAACCGAGTTCCAGTTGCATACAGCAATGATGGATTTCCTGAAAGATCGCACCAGTATTATCGTGGCCCATCGCCTCAGCGCCATCAAACAGGCGGACCGGGTCTATGTCTTCGAAGCCGGGATCATCAGCGAACAGGGCAGCCACCGGGAACTGCTGTCCCAGAACGGTTTGTACAACAAGCTTTACGGGGTTCGCCAGTCCCACATCAATCGATGATGAGTCCGTGTTTTGCCGGATCAGCCGCGCCGGCTGACGGGCGTGGTAAACGACAATGACGGCAGGGGAGAGAGGCTAATGAACGATCAGAAAGTCAGTGTATTCGGGCTGGGCATCATGGGGCGGGCCCTGGCGCAGAACCTCGAGGCCGATGGCGTGCTGGGCGCAACCTGGAACCGTTCCCCGCGGCCCGACGTACCCGGTTTTACCGCGGACATCGGCTCCGCCGTGGACCGATCCCGCATACTGCTACTGGTGGTCAGTGACGGTGCGGCGACGTCCGCCGTATTTGATCAGCTTCAGCCGTATCTGACCGCGGAGCATGTTGTGGTGAACTGCGCCACCGTAGGACCCGATGAAAACAGGGCGCTGGATCGGCGAGCCAGGGATGCCGGGGCAAGGTTTTGCGAGGCGCTGATGGGTGGCAGTAAACTGGCCGCGATCAACCGCAAGTTACCGTTCTACCTCGGCGGGGATGTTGATGTGATCGATCGGCTAAGGCCGATCCTCGAGCCGTTGTCCCCGGCCTGTATCCATGTCGGTGATGTCGGCGACGCCAGCATTGCCAAACTGGCCATGAATCTGAACCTGGCCATGCAGGTCGTGGCCCTGTGTGAGAGTTATGCCTTTGCCACCAGTAATGGTCTCAGTGATGACCAGTACTTCAACGTGTTGAGACACAATACCGGCTGGAACTACCTGTGTGAATACAAGGAACCGAAACTGCGCGCACGGGATTTTGAAGCGCAGTTCTCCGTGACCAACATGTTAAAGGATGTGCGCCTGTCGCTGGCATCCGATCACACCGCGAAAGGATTGAAACTGTTGCCCTTTGCGGAATCCATTTATGCCGCCGGCGAGACCGGTGGCCTGGGTGACGAGGATATGGTGGCCCTGCTGAAACTGGTACAACCCTGAGCGTACGCTCAGCCGGTGGTGACAGTGTCTGTGAAAACCTGACTTGATCTGATGCGATAAATGTCGATCAGAAACCGGGTCAACCCCAGTTCAAATCCCTGCCGGTAAACATTCATCCTCTGACTGCCGAGGGCAAACAACATGCGCTCATCGCCATCCGTGTACGGTAACAGCAGCGTTGAGCAGACATGCGCCGTATTGCCAAAGAGCAGGGTTATGTATTCCTGTTGCAGGCTGTCACACAGCGGCTTGTTGCGATTGAACAATTCGGTAAACATGCGCTGCAAGCGACAATCACGTGGCTTGACCTGAATGTCAGGCAGTTGTGATGACGGCGGCTGATCGGTAAACAGGTAGATATTCAGGTGATCCGTGTTGAAGAGGTTTTGCAGGTGCTTGAACAAAACCCCGTGCAAACGCCCGTTGTTCGTTTGCAGAATATCGAGTGCGGCTGCCTGTACCGTTGTCACCCGTTGTTGATCGGCTTCCGAGGCCGTATGCAGGTAATCGATTTGTTGTTGCTGGTAACGCCGGCTTTCCTGCAGGCGCTGCACCTGCAACTCTATCAGTGATGCGATATTCCGGCCGGTGGCATGCGAGAGCCGGAGATTTTCAAGAATATGCGGATTGTCATTAAGGAACTCGGGATGTTTGAGCAAATAGTCACCGACAAGATCGGCAATACCATCGGTACTTCTGGCCAGGCTCATACAGTCACCTGCAATCCGGGTATCTATTACTCAAGCAGTCCACCTGTGTCCGTTCCCGTTATCTGAACAAGTCTTTCAGGGACTTACATTATAACTATAGAATGTTTCTTTTCGTATTGCATGAATTTCCGCGGTTTTGTGAACTGCGTTGATGACGCCACGCGACGTGATGGTAGCGCCGCTCAAGGCGTCAAATTTACCCTGGTCATGGCTGACTGCCCAGTCGCCAGGCTGCATGGCCTCCAGCGCAACACCGGTGAATTGTTGCAGCCAGTCGGATCGTGACTGATCGACCCGGTCACCCAGTCCGGGCGTTTCATCCTGGTCGATCACCCTGACCCCGGTAATGCGATTGTCTGCACTGATGCCGACAGCCAGTTCGATCGGTCGCCGGTAGCCGCGGGCTACCACCGGGTAGAGGGCTATCGCGGTGATTGTTCCGCCGGAGCGCTGCCTGTAGATATACAAGAGGTTGTTTGCGCCTGTAAGTTGCGGTTCGGAGATCGTGATCAGATCGCCATCGACGGGACCTTGTACGCTGTTGTCCAGCGCTGCCGAGAGCAGGGTTTGCAGATGCTGCAGTCTGTTCTCCCGCAGCCTTTCCACAGTCAGCTTGTCCACGAGGAGCAGGCAGCCAATGACAATCAACACCAGTATGAGTAACGGCAGGAAGTGTTTCATCGTCAACGATTCAGTTGTCAACGGCTTCTCCGAGTACACGTGGCCGGGTGAAATGATCAAGCAGGGGCACGAGCGCATTCATGAACAACACGGCAAAAGCGAAGCCATCCGGATAGGCGCCCCAACTGCGTATGACCCAGGTCATCAGTCCGACGCCGGCCGCAAAGATCAAGCGGCCGGTTGCCGTGGTCGCCGAGGACACCGGATCGGTGACAATAAAAAACGCGCCGAGCAGGGTGGACACGGTAAAGACATGGAACAGTGGTGAGGCATAAACGCCGGCATCGAAACCGTAAAAGACAAGACTCACCAGAAACAGGGTGGCGATGACCGTGGCGGGCATCTGCCAGGCAATGATTTTCCTGAACACCAGCCAGAGGCCGGCGGCGAGAAACGTAATGGCCACCCATTCCAGGCCGGTCCCGGCGACAAGCCCGTAGCGCGGGTCGGTGGTGAATTCACCGATCATGTTCATGCCGCCCAGCTGCGATTGCATATGCGTCAACGGTGTTGCGGCGCTGATCGCATCGATATCCGCGATACTGTCCCGGCCGCTGAAGATCAGCGCCAGCGTGTCAAGCAGCCCCGGGGATCCGCTGTGCAGCGAATACACCGCCGGCCAGACGTTCATGTCCGCGGGAAAACTCAACAGCACGAATACGAACCCGGCCATGGCCGGGTTAAAGAGATTGCCGCCGAGACCGCCGTAGGCATGTTTGACCAGCATGACGGCAAACAGGATCCCGCACAGGTTGATCCACCAGGGTGTCAGCGGCGAAATACACAAGGCATAGAGTAATGCCGTGATGATGACGCTGTAATCGAACAGGAAAAGTTTCACCGGCAGTCCGCGAACACGCAGCATCACGGCCTCGGCCGCGAGCGCAAACAGTACGGCCAGCAGGCATTGCACCAGCACACCCCAGTGCACCACCAGGGCGTAGACCAGGATGCCGGGCACGAGCGCAATCACGACTTCGCGCATGATACCGGCGACTGTCGAGCCGTCGTGTTTGTGCGGTGAACTGATTATATGCCGGCTCAACGGTCTGTGCCCCGTTCTTTCCTGCTGCGCGTACGCGCCACGGCGGCGCGAACAAAGGCTTTGCGATCTGCATCCGTATCTCCTGATTCTGTCGCGGTTGTTGTGCTGCCGGCTTTTTGCTTCTGTTTGACCTCTTGTCTTTGTTGAAGACGCCGCTTTCGATTGAGAAAACGTTGTTCGGCGCGGGTAGCGCCCTGGCGGCGTTGTTCTTCGAGGGCAATTTCAAACTTGGCGTAGCGGTAATACTGCACCAGCGGGATATGACTCGGACAGACACAGGAACAACAGCCGCATTCGATGCAGTCGAACAGGTGGTGCTGCCGGGTTTCATCAAAACGGTCGGCTTTGGCATACAGATACAACTGTTGCGGCAACAGGTTGACCGGGCAGACATCCGCGCAGCGGCCGCAACGAATACAGGGGAGTTCCTGTATCGGCGGGATTTTCCTGCGCACGATAATGCAGTTGGTGGTCTTGGTAACCGGAATGTTGCAATCCCTGACCTGGGTGCCCATCATGGGGCCGCCGACGATGATCCGGGTATCGTTGCTATCCTCGTAACCGCAGAGTTTCAGGCAATCGCTGACCGGGGTGCCGAGCAGCACCTGCAGGTTGCGCGGGGTTTTGACTTCACCGGTGACCGTGACATAGCGGGAAATCAGGGGTTCGCCACGGGTCACGGCCCGGTACACGGCGGCCGCGGTGGCGACATTATGGACGATGATGCCGATGTTGATGGAAAAGCCTCCGCTCGGCACTTCCTTGCCGGTGAGCACCTGGATCAGTTGTTTCTCGCCGCCGGCCGGGTAACGGGTCGGGACCCTGACCAGTTCGATATCATCATGGGCGGTGATGTGCCCGGCCAGCGCATCATGGGCTTCGGGCATATCCTCCTCGACAGCGATCACGCAGTGTTTTGCATTCACCGCGTGCCGGATCATGCGCGCCCCGGAAACGACGTACATGGCTTTTTCGCGGATCAGGCGATCATCGCAGGTGATGTACGGTTCGCATTCAACCCCGTTGATGATCAACGTGTCGACGGCATTATCCACACCTTCCTTCAGCTTGACATGCGCCGGAAAACCGGCGCCGCCGAGTCCGGCGATCCCACGGTCGCGGATGATTTCCTGCAAGGCCTGCGGGGTCAGCGCTGCATAATCGGTGACGGCCTCGATGGGGAACAACTCGTCCAGACCATCCGCGTCGATCACGATACAGGGTTCCCGGATACCGAAAGGATGGGGAATATGATAGTCGCCGATATCCCGGACCACACCCGAGGTGGTGGCATGTACGGGAACACTGACATAACCCTCCGGTTCGGCAATGATCTGGCCCTTGAGCACGCGCTCACCGGGATTTACCAGCGGCCGTGCCGCCAGGCCGATGTGTTGTTTCAGCGGCAGGATGATCTGCCCGGGCAGCGGCACCAGCATGGATGGCACATCCCTGGATTCATGCTTGTGCGTGTCCAGGTGCAGACCGCCGGAAAACCTGTGCAGCGTGCGGGTCATTCGAGCAGGGGATTGGCCGGTTTGGCCCAGTGCCAGTCACGCAGGTTCAGCGGCGGTTTGACCATGGAAATGCAATCCACGGGACAGGGCGGCAGGCAGAGTTTGCAGCCCGTGCATTCGGACTCGATGACGGTATGCATCAGTTTCGGCGCCCCGACAATGGCATCCACCGGGCAGGCGCGAATGCATTTGAGACAACCGATGCACAGATCCTCGTCAATGACGGCTACGCCCTCGCTGGTGGGTGTCAGATCACCGGCCAGCGGTTTCAGCGTATGACCGGTGAGGCGCGACAGGCTCTGGATGGTGATGTCTCCGCCCGGCGGGCAGCGGTTGATGTCGGCGCAGCCGTTGGCAATGGCCTCAGCGTAGGGCCGGCAACCGTCATAACCGCATTCCCCGCACTGGGTTTGCGGCAGTTGCCGATTGATTGCATCGACCAGAAGCGGATCATCGCTTGCGGTGTGATCCTCCCTGTCCAGGTAAACCACCGCCAGCAGCAGGATTACGACCAGCAGTATCAGTGTCAGGATTGCCATCAACCCTGAAACATACCGGCAAAGCCCATGAACGCCATGGCCATGAGACCGGCACTGATGAGTGTGATCGGCGTACCCCGGAATGCGGACGGAATATCCAGGGCTTCGAGCCGCTGTCGCATGGCGGTGAGCAGCATCAGGACCAGGGCAAATCCGAGGGCGCAGCCGAAGCCGTAGACAAGGGCCTGGAACGGGCCTGCCGCCTGATCCAGGCTCAGTAACAGACTGCCGATGACAGCCGTATTCATCCCGGCGAGTGGAAAAAACACCGGCATCTGCTTCAATTTGCCGTCCGGCAGATACCGGCATGCTTGTTTAATGAACACCATGACGGCAAAGATGAGGATCACCATCACCGGCAACATCAGCATTTCAAGTGCGGCCGGGATCAGCAGCAAGACCGAGATACTGTAACCGGCGAGACAGACCAGGGGCGTGAGTATGATCAAGGTCATGCCCAGCCCCCTGGCGACATCCAGCCGCCGCGAGTAGCCTTCGGCGGCCTCACCGCCGAGGGCGTGTTCCAGAAACAGGTTGTTGACCAGCGCCGTACCGAAAACAATCGCTGCCAGATCGGACATGGAAGTTATTTGATGCGCATACCGGGTTGCGCCCCGGTATCCGGATTGAGTATAAAAATATCCCGGCCGCCGGGTCCGGCTGCGAGCACCATGCCCTCGGAGACGCCAAAGCGCATTTTCCGCGGCGCCAGGTTGACGACCATGACTGTCAGCCTGTCTATCAGCTGCTCCGGTTCGTAGGCGGCCTTGATGCCGGCAAAGACGTTGCGGGTTTCACCGCCGAGATCCAGCGTCAGTTGCAGCAGCTTGTCGGCGCCATCGACGTGCTCGGCCCGGATGATGCGGGCCACGCGCAGGTCCACTTTCATGAAATCCTCGATACCTATCTGCTCACTGACAGGATCGGATTGCAGGTAATCGCCGTGCCCGGTGTCGTTTGTGTTCTGTTCCGTGGTCATCAGGTCGCTTTTACTCTCCTCGATCAGGGCGTCAATTTTTTCCTTTTCCACTCGCGTCATCAGCGGCAGGAAGTTGTTGATGGTGTGGTTCAGCAACGGCGTTTTCAAATCCTTCCAGGCCAGCGCTTCGACGTTGAGAAAGGTTTCGGCTTTTTGTGCCATTACCGGTAATACCGGTTTCAGGTAAATCATCAACAGGCGAAACAGGTTCAGGCCCATGGTGCAGATATCATGCACCTCCCGCTCCCTGCCGTCTTCCTTGATCAGTTGCCAGGGCTTCATGCGGTCGATGTATTGATTGGCCTCGTCGGCCAGCAGCATGATCTCGCGCATGGCCTTGCTGTACTCGCGGTTATCGTACAGCGCCGCGACGTCCGTAGTGCCGGAACCCGAGACCATGCGATCGTATAATTGCGGTTCGGACAATTGCGCCGACAGGCGGCTGTCAAAGCGCTTGTTGATGAATCCCGCGCAACGGCTGGCGATGTTGACCACCTTGCCGACCAGATCGGCATTGACCCGATGGATAAAGTCCTCGAGATTGAGATCGATATCTTCCAGGCGATTGGAGAGCTTGGCGGCGAAATAATAACGCAGGTATTCCGGATCCAGGTGCTTCAGCCAGGTTTCCGCCTTGATGAAGGTGCCGCGGGTCTTGGACATTTTCTGCCCGTCGACGGTGAGAAAACCGTGGATATACACGGCACTGGGGGTGCGAAAACCGCTGCCGTGGAGCATGGCCGGCCAGAACAGGCAATGGAAATACATGATGTCCTTGCCGATGAAGTGGTACATCTCGGTATCGCCGCCCGGACGGGTGAAGGCCTCGAAGTCCAGGCCCTCGCGGTCGCAGAGGTTTTTGAAACTGGCCAGGTAACCGATAGGCGCATCCAGCCAGACATAGAAGTACTTGTCTATCTCGCCGGGAATGCTGAAACCGAAGTAGGGCGCATCGCGGGAGATGTCCCATTGCTGCAGTCCGGCCTCGAACCACTCGTCGAGCTTGTTGGCCACTTCTTCCTGCAGGTGCCCGGCGCGTGTCCATGTCTTCAACATGTCCTCGAAATCGGGCAGGTTGAAAAACAAGTGCTCGGATGCCTTTTCCACCGGTTTGGCGCCGCTGATGGCGGAGACAGGGTTGATCAGTTCGGTGGGGTTGTAGGTCTTGTTGCAGACCTCGCAGCCGTCACCGTACTGGTCCTCGGCCTTGCAATGCGGGCACTGGCCGCGGATGAAGCGATCCGGCAGAAACATGTTCTTTTCCGGATCATAGAGCTGCTTGATGGTGCGCCGGCTGATGTGTCCGGCGTCCTTCAACGCCTGGTATATTTCTTCCGCCAGGGCGCGGTTCTCCTCCGAGTGTGTGCTGTAGTAATTATCGAAATCCACGGCGAAGCCGGCGAAATCCTGCTGATGGGCGAGGCTCATTTTTTCGATCAGCGCCTCGGGAGTAATCCCCTCCTGTTCAGCGCGCAACATCACCGGTGTACCGTGGGTATCGTCGGCGCAGACGTAATAACATTCATGCCCCTGCATTTTCTGGAAACGTACCCAGATGTCGGTCTGGATGTATTCCACCAGGTGGCCGATGTGGATGGGGCCGTTGGCATAGGGCAGGGCGCTGGTAACAAGTATTTTTCTCTGGGTATTTTCCATCAGTGGGCAGTTATTCCGGATTGCGGGTTTGCTGGCGGCATTGTATCAATCTTCGGCAACGAATTAATCCGCGATCCTTCATTGTGGTATTATGCGACCGGAATAAATTCAACATTCATCGGTAACTCCATGTCAGAAATCAATCAGGAAACAATCAACACCGCCCTGGCGCAGTACCAGGATCCTTACCTCGGCACCGACCTGGTCAGCGCCAAAGCCGTCAAGGCGATAGAGATTGACGGCGCTACCGTCCATATCACTGTTCAGCCGGGCTTCCCCTGCCTGGGCCATCATGAGGAATTGAAAGGCGCCCTCGGCACCCTGGTGCAGAGCCTGCCCGGGGTGGAATCGGCAGTCATCGAAATCAACACCGACATAGCTTCCAAGGCCGTACAGCAGGGTGTGCAACTGTTGCCGCAAGTGAAAAACACCATTGCCGTGGCTTCCGGCAAGGGCGGAGTGGGCAAATCCACCACCGCCATCAACCTGGCCCTGGCCCTGCAAGCCGAAGGCGCCAATGTCGGTATTCTCGATGCCGACATCTACGGTCCCAGCCAGCCGCGCATGCTGGGTTATCACGGCAAGCCGGACAGCAAGGACGGTAAATCGGTGGAGCCGAACGTCAGCTATCACCTGCAGTCCATGTCCATCGGTTATCTGATCGACGAGGAGACGCCGATGATCTGGCGCGGTCCCATGGCCACCTCGGCGCTGGAGCAGTTGATCCGGGATACCAACTGGCGCGATCTCGATTACCTGGTGATCGATCTGCCGCCCGGCACCGGCGATATCCAGTTGACGCTGTCCCAGAAGATCCCGCTGAGCGGCGCCATCATCGTTACCACGCCCCAGGACATCGCCCTGCTGGATGCGCGCAAGGCGCTGAAAATGTTCGAGAAGGTCAATGTTACGGTGCTGGGCCTGGTGGAAAACATGAGTGTGCACATTTGCAGCCAGTGCGGTCATGCCGAGCATATTTTCGGTTCCGGTGGCGGTGAGACCATGGCGGCGCAATATGACGTCGATCTGCTCGGCGCCCTGCCGCTGGAAATGGCGATTCGCGAAGGTGTGGACAACGGCAAACCCACGGTGGCGTTGCAACCGGATTCCCCGTCTTCAGTAATGTACCGGGAAATCGCCCGCAAGGCGGCGGCAAAACTGTCCCTGCAATCGAAGGACTACAGCAGCCGTTTTCCGAAGATCGTGGTTGAGAACAAGTAACAGACTACAGACGACAGACTACAGACGACAGACTACAGATTACAGATTACGGATTACGGATCGCGGAAGCCCGAACAACCAGAGGGGAAACAAGCATTGACGATCAAAAGCGACAGGTGGATTCGCCGCATGGCGGCCGAACACGGCATGATCGAGCCGTTCGAGGAACAACAGGTAAAGTATAACGGTGCGGATCGGCTGATTTCCTACGGCACCTCCAGTTACGGTTACGACGTACGATGTTCCGACGAATTCAAGATCTTCACCAACGTGCATTCCGCCACGGTGGATCCGAAAAATTTCGATTCCAGCAGTTTTGTCGATATCAAGAACAGTTGTTGTATCATCCCGCCGAATTCATTTGCTCTGGCGAGAACGGTCGAATACTTCCGCATCCCGCGCAACGTGTTGACCATCTGCCTGGGAAAAAGCACGTATGCACGTTGTTTTCGCGGTGACACGCGGGTTGCCCTGGTGGATGGCACAGCGCCATCGTTGGAGGAAATGGCCCGGAGGGCGGAGTCGGGAGAGCTTTTCTGGGGCTACAGTATCGGGCCGGCGGGACGCTTGATCGTTACCATGCTGGAAGCACCGCGCTATATCGGGCGCGATCACCTGGTTGAAATACAACTCGACAATGACGAAACCATTTGCGCCACTCCGGATCATCAGTTCCTGATGCGTGACGGGCGCTACCTGCCCGCCGCTGAATTGAGGCCCGATGATTCGTTAATGCCGCTTTATCGTAATATTAAGCGCGGCTATGAAATGGTTTACCAGCCCCTGAATGGACACCTGTATCCAACCCACCGTCTGGCTGACGAGTGGAATCTTCGGCACGGGATTTACGAAGATGTATCGGGAACTCACAGGCACCATATTGATTACAACCGCCGCAATAATCAGCCCACTAATATCATGCGCATGGAGGCGTCTGAACATATTCGCATGCATAATGCCGAAACCTATGGCGAAGATTTTGACCCGCAAGAACATTCAGCGGCTATCCGTCAGGCTCTTGGTCGTCTTGCTTTGGATCCTGATTGGTCTGCGCATTACTCAAAGATGCAATCGGAACGCAACCACAGGGTGACCGGAGTTCGTGAGTTGTCCGGCGAACATGATGTTTATTGCCTGACAGTACCGGAAGCCGGGAATTTCGCGCTTGAAGCGGGAGTCTTCGTTCACAACTGCGGCATAATAGTAAACGTAACGCCTCTGGAACCGGAGTGGGAAGGCCATGTGACGCTGGAGTTTTCCAACACCACCAACCTGCCGGCAAAGATCTACGCCAACGAGGGTGTGGCCCAGGTCATTTTTATTGAATCCGACGAGGTCTGCGAGACGTCCTACAAGGACCGCGATGGCAAGTACCAGGGCCAGACCGGAGTGACTTTGCCGAAAACCTGAACCCGCCATGAATGTGTGAATGAATGCCTGCACTGTCACGTGACTGGTAACCGCCGGCAGCCTGTCTGACCGAAACCATGCCGATTGGCTGCTTATCGTTAGTTGCTTTTTTCGCTCTGCTTGTTCTGCTGCCGTTCTTCCTGGCCGATGTCATGCTGACGGCATTGGGGAAGCTGGGGTTGTCCGCGCAGGAATCGCTGCTGGTCGCATTCATGATTTTCTTCGGTGGCGCAATCAATCTTCCCGTCAAACGCATCCCCCGGGAAACGACGATTGAACATGTCCCGTTCGGGTTTCTGGGATTTGATCGCTTGCTCAAGACCAGATCCGCCCGTCAGTACACGCTCATCGCGGTGAATGTGGGCGGATGCCTGGTACCGTGCGCTGTCGCTGTTTATGAACTGATGCGGTTAATGAATTTCGGACCGGCCGGTGTCACCGCGGCTATCATCGCGTCCGGTATCAATATTGTCATCTGTTACAAACTAGCCCGTCCCATCCCGAAGGTCGGTATTGCACTGCCGGCCCTGCTGCCGGGCTTTGTCGCCGCTCTGTGCGCAATCGTGTTACTGCCGCAGATGGCGCCGCCCGTGGCCTTTATTGCCGGTGTCCTCGGTCCCCTGGTCGGGGCCGACCTGATGCATCTGAAGGATATCGCCAACCTCGATACGCCGGTGGGCAGCATTGGCGGGGCGGGTACCTTCGACGGGATCGTGATATCGGGTATTATCGCGGCGCTGCTGGCCTGATCCCGGGTTCAGGCCGCGGGCTGTACAAGGACCGTGATGGCAAGTACCAGGGCCGGACCCTGCCGGAAACCTGATATCAACCTTATTGAGATCACTCACCCTCAGGGCTCCGAAAACCGCTGCGTGTTTTTTGTCGGCTGGGCATTGGCGTTAGTTGTGCAGAGTGCAAAAGGCACACAATGTGCTAAACTTGTCGTATGAAGCCGATTTCATGGAATCCTGAAAAGAACACATTTCTGAAGGCTGAGAGAGGAGTTTCATTTGAAGACGTGGTGTTTCACATGATGGCGGGTGACATCCTTGACACCATAGAACATCCGAATCAGGAACGTTATCCAGGTCAGCAAATCCATGTGGTTGCCGTTGAGGATTATGTTTACCTGGTTCCGTTTATCGAATCGGACGATGAAGTCTTTCTGAAGACAGTTATACCGAGTCGGAAGGCAACCAAAGCGTATCGAGGTGCTAAGTAATGAACAAGTTTGATCATGAGGAAAGAGAAATTCTGGAAGCATATGAGTCAGGTAAGGTGAAACGTGCGAAGGACGCAGCCGGGATACAGAAACGGCACCAGGAGTATGCCGAAGCCATGTTTAAGAAAGATGCCCGGATCAATATCCGTCTGTCATCCAGGGATCTTCGAGGGTTACAGAAAAAAGCCCTTGCCGAGGGCATTCCATATCAAACACTGGTTGCCAGCATTCTGCATAAATATGTAGAAGGTCGTCTACATGAAAATGGCAGTTAACGGGGCCGACCTGATGCATCTGAAGGATATCGCCAACCTCGATACGCCGGTGGGCAGCATCGGCGGGGCGGGTACCTTCGACGGGATCGTGATATCGGGTATTATCGCGGCGCTGCTGGCCTGATCCCGGGTTCAGGCCGCGGGGCTGTACAAGGACCGTGATGGCAAGTACCAGGGCCGGACCGGGGTGACCCTGCCGAAGATCTGAAGCACGGGAACTCAGGCGGCGGAGGCGTCCTTGATCGGGCTGACCTTGTGCTCGCGGATTTCCTCCATCTGTTTTTTCAGAATGTGCTGGATGATATGTTCGCGGTCATCGCTGCTGATGCTCTCGAAATCCACCGCGACCCGGTAGTCGACATTATCGGGATTCGGCCGGCAACCGACGACACGACCGAGCACCGGGACAAAACGGTTTTCCGGGTAGAGGATGATTTCCAGTTTCAGGTGGGTCTCCTCGGTTAATTCCCGATCGGCGCTGAAGGCGATGCCACTGCCGCTGATATTGACATCCTGTTCGGGCCAGTGCATGGCCTGTTCCGGTTTATGCTCACCGCTCATGAGTTCAAGAATGGCGAACTTGCGGTTGATGAGCGTCAGCGCTTCGGCCAGCAGTGGATTGTCCCGGGACAGATTCCGGGCGATGGCATCAAGGCGGGCGTCAATGCATTGCGAGGCATTGCGCAGGTCCGAAGGTTCGGCCTGGCCGTTCATGCTCCGGTGCAGTTTCTGTTCGAGGCTGCTGCCTTCCAGCACCTGGTAACGAAGGGCCACGGTATCGTTGGTTCTGTAATAACGTCTGCGTTCACTCATTGCTCATGTCCTTCTCTGTTTCGTCGGTATTCAGGCGGTCCATGATCGATTTCAGTCTGTCCTTCAGTTCTCCTGCATTAATGGTGACGTTATCAGGCGCCACCTTGTCCTGTTCGGTCCCCCCCTGGTTATTTATTTTCATCACATCGGCAAACGGATCCCTGACCAGCGGTTCGACGCCACCCTTGATGATGGGGTCGAGATTGCTGGTGATCGGACTGGACTCACCCGTTTCTGAGCCGCTATCCGCACTCGATTCCGGTTCCGGTTCCGCTTGCTGTTCCGGCTGCGAACCCGTACCAATGTCATCGGCCATCTCCGCTGATTCTTGATCCGGGTTCGTGCTTTCCGTGTTCAGGTCGCTGGTTGTTGTCGCTACCGGTACAGGCAGCTTGATCCCGGGCGTGTCCATGTGCGAAGCCGCCGGTTCGGTTTCCCCGGCGGGGTAATCCGTTGCTTCTGTAACTTCGAACGATGACATGTCGCTGACCTGGTCGGCCTCCTCACCCTGGATAATTGTCAATTCCACACGGCGGTTGATTGCCCGGTTTTCCTCCGTGTCATTGGGTACGATTGGATGGGCGTCACCATGACCTTCCACGGCAAAGCGTTTTTGATCGAGGCTGGAATTTTCCAGCAATTCATGTACCACGGTAACAGCCCGCGATGAGGACAATTCCCAGTTCGAGCGAAAGCGTGCCGTCTTGATGGGGACGTTATCGGTATGACCGGCCACGACGACCTTGCCCTCGATGCTATTCAGGGAATCCCGGAGCTTGGCGATCACCGGCATGAAACCGCCTTTCAAATCGGATGACCCGGAAGGGAATGAGCCTTTTTCCTTGATCCGAAGCACGATTTTGTCGCCCAGGGTTTCCACGGAAACCAGGCCCTGTTCGATTTCCGGGGCCAGTGCCTGCAACAGTTTTTCGGCGTCCGCCAGTGTCTGCTTGTCAACGGGTGATTCGGACGTTTCAGGTGTTTCGGACGCTTCGTGTTCTTGCGCCTCATCCGCTTCCCTGTCAGGGTCGATGATCTCCGCCACCTGTTCTTCAATACCGGCGGCGGCCTTTGCGATGTTTTCCAGTTCCTGCCTGTCCGCAGGTACAGGGTTTTCAAGTGTGTCCGTCAGTGCCTCCAGATCCAGGTTCATCTGCCGGATCATTTCCGCCAGCTTTTGCAGCTCCTCCTCGGTATTGCCGCTTTCCATCATTGCCGCCTCGGATTGTTCCCGCTCGGTGTGCATTTGTATGGGTGCGGTTTCGGCGCCACTGTCCTGCTCGCCGGCGTCCATGCTTTCTTCTTCCGTGGTATTGGTGATGGCGTCGGTGAATTCCAGCGTTTGCCGGGTTTCGTCAATGGTATTCTGCCGGACCTCATCCATGGGTGTCGGTGTCGGCCGGCCGGGGCTGAATTCCCTGGCAATGACGCTGGTACCTTTGGGCATTTCCTTGACCTTGATGTCACGCTGGACGCCAAAGGCCATCTTCATTGAGCCGGCCACCTGCTTGAATTTCTGGATATCCATTTCCGCAAACGACAACAAGAGCACGAAGAAACACATCAGCAGGGTCATTAAATCGGCAAAGGTCATGACCCAGGGCGGCAAACCCTTGCGGCTCTTTTCCTTTTTGCCCGACGCCTCGTTAGTCACGGGGGGCCCTATTCTCTGGGTTCTTCCTTGTCATCGCGTTCGGATCCGGGAAGATAGGTTTTCAGCATGCCTTCGATGATCTTGGGATTTCTGCCTTCCTGGATACCGGCAACACCGTCGATGATCATGGACTTGATACGCCGCTCCTCATCACTGCGCAAACCCAGTTTCTCGGAAATCGGCAGAGCGAAGACATTGGCGATCAAGGCGCCGTACAACGTTGTCAGCAGGGCAACGGCCATGGCCGGGCCGATGGCTTTCGGATCTTCCATGTTCGAGAGCATCTGCACCAGGCCGATCAAGGTACCGATCATGCCCATGGCCGGCGCCACATCGCCGATGGCCTTGAAAATCTTCTGACCGAGGTCATGACGCTCCACGGTCAGATTCATCTCGCTGGTCATGGTCTGCCGCACCACGTCGGGTTCGTGCCCGTCCACCATCATCTGGATGCCCATCTGGTAGAAGGGATTGCCGGTGTCTTTTTCTTCCAGTGCCAAAAGACCGCCTTTACGGGCGGTATCGGCGAGTTCAACCGTGGTTTCGATCAACTCCCTGGGTGGCTGGTTTCTGTTGAAAAATGCCTTGGTGGCCACCTTGATGGCGCCGAGGAACTGCGCCAGGCTGAATTGCATCAGTACGGCGCCGATGGTGCCGCCAACAACCACCAGCAGGGACGGCACATTGAAAAACAGACCCGCGCTGCCGCCCAGGATAATGGCGGAAGCAATGATACCGATGGCGGCGACCAGACCGATTAGGGTTGCAAGATCCAATGAAGCTCTCCTTAATAAACTGCAAACATCAATTGATATAACGTCTCGACCGTTGAATTCCCTGTTAGAATGCGGGTTGCGGGTCCTGCGCAGCTAGTGTATTTGTATCGGTTGTACGCGGGACAAACTTTAAACTTCGTGAGCAGGTTTTATCGGGTTAATTCGTTGTTTACAGCGGTTAAAAAAACGGCTGCCTGTCCGGAAATCCGCTTCACGAGAGACTCAGGCCGGTAGTAAATAATGAAATTTCTTCCTGTATTTCTGCGGGTGGCCGCGCGCCCCTGCCTGGTGGTCGGTGGCGGTTCGGTGGCCGTGCGCAAGGTGGATCGTCTGCTGCGATCCGGTGCCGCTGTGCGCGTGGTTGCCCCGGATCTGCATCCTGATCTGCAAGCCCTGGTCGCGGATGGCGTGATTACGCATATCGACGGTGTATTCACGGCAGACATGGTCAGGGATTGTGTGCTGGTGATCGCCGCCACCAATCGTTCCGAAGTCAACGCAGACGTATCCAGGGCTGCGGACAAATACAATGTGCCGGTGAATGTGGTGGATACTCCGGAACTGTGCAGTTTCATCATGCCATCGGTGGTAGAGCGCGATCCGGTGACTATTGCCATTTCCACCGCCGGTGTTTCACCGGTGCTGGCCAGGTTGTTGAGAGCACGGCTGGAGACCATGATCCCGGCGGCCTACGGCCGGCTGGCATCACTGATCAGCGAGTTTCGCGACGAGGTCAAGGAGCGCCTGCCCATGAGCCGGCGGCGGCCATTCTGGGAGAATGTATTGCAGGGACCCATCGCTGAAATGTTCTTTGCCGGTCAGGATAAGCTCGCCGCGGAGCACCTCCGGCAGGCGCTGGAACAGGCAGACAGTTCACCGCGCGTGCAGGGCGAAGTCTACCTGGTGGGCGCCGGTCCCGGCGATCCGGATCTGCTGACCTTCCGTGCCCTGCGGCTTATGCAACAGGCGGACGTGGTGTTCTATGATCGCCTGGTGGCGCCGGCACTGGTGGACCTGGTCAGGCGCGACGCCGACCGTGTCTATGTTGGCAAGGAAAGCGACCGCCATGCGGTCCCCCAGCATGAGATCAACGAATTACTGGTGACCCACGCCCTCGAGGGCAAACGGGTGTTACGCCTGAAAGGCGGCGATCCCTTTATTTTCGGGCGTGGCGGCGAGGAAATCGAACGGCTCACCGAGGCCGGTATTCCGTTCCAGATCGTCCCGGGCATTACCGCGGCCTCCGGCGCCGCGAGTTACGCCGGCATCCCGCTGACCCATCGCGATCACGCCCATACCTGCATTTTTGTCACCGGGCATATGAAAGACGGCAAACTGGATCTGAACTGGGACACACTGGTCAAACCCCGCCAGACCATCGCTATATACATGGGTGTCAAGGCCATGCCCGCCTTGTGCGCCGGCCTGATCGAACACGGCCTCGCGGCGTCAACCCCGGTTGCCGTGATCCAGAAAGCGACGCTGGCCGAACAGAGAACATTGATCGGTACCCTGGAAAGCATGCCTGGAATCGTCGAACGCGAGCACATCCAGCCGCCGAGCATGACTATCATCGGCAGTGTCGTGAAGCTGCACGAGAAGCTGGTCTGGTTTGAGCCGGTCAACGCTGAAGACAGACCCGGCAGCGATATCCCGCCCGTCAGCGAGGCCAGTCAGGGATAAACCAACGGCGCCGGGCGGATTGCACCAGGATTTACTCGAATCCGCGGTATTTTCGCATCAACTGCCCGGTCATCACCGGCTGTCACGCCTATCCTCCGCTGTCATCCGTGAACGCAGCAGTCGCGGCGGTTTGAGTATTCTTCCGTCTCTTGTCATATTTAGTATATAATATACTGATTAAGAAACCGGACCCGTCATGCAATTAACCACTCATACCGATTACGCCTTGCGGCTGCTTATTTACCTGGCCGTGCACCGCGGCGATGACTCTCCCACCGTCAGGGACGCGGCCAACCGCTATGGAATTTCCACGAATCACCTGGCCAAGGTGGCGCAACACCTGGTCCAGCGCGGCTACATCACCAGCCAGCGCGGTCGCAGCGGCGGACTGGCCTTGCGGCAGGAGCCGGAGGGGATCAACGTTGGTGAACTGGTGTGCGAATTTGAAGCCTTCAATCTCGTCGAGTGTCTGGGCCGGGACTCCCTGTGCCGGATTGAGCCGGACTGCCGGTTCAAACAGGCCATCGAAGCCGCCCGGGACGCGTTCCTCGATACCCTGCGGCAATATACTCTCGCCGATCTCATCCAGCCACAGGCCGGTCTCGTCAGCTGGCTGAAAATGCGTGAAAACGCCTGATCACACCTCGCAGAAAAAGCGGCGGGAAGCCGGGAAAAGAGCCTTGACTTTAAATAAGTATTAAATATACTTATTTAAAACAGGACCACTAATGAGGAGATCAAAAATGAGTGAGCGGATTCTGAATCGTCTCCGGGACGACCACCGTAACATCAACGGGCTGTTACGCATCCTCGGACGCCAGCTTGCCGGCATTCGCCGGGGCGACCGGCCGGATTACCGACTGATGTATGATATCGTCCATTACCTGACTTATTACCCGGATCGCTTTCACCATCCTTTCGAGGATGTTATGTTCGCGCGCCTCATCCGGCGCCGGCCGGAGTTCGCAACCCTGGTGGACGGCATCGAAAAAGAGCATCAGCAAATCGCCACTGAAGGCTGTAAACTGCGCGTATTGATCGGTGAAATCATCGATGGCCTGGTGGTGCCCCGTGATGCGCTGTTGCAAGCGGGTGCCGCCTACGTCAATACCTACCGCGTGCATATGCAAACCGAGGAAGATGAGTTGTTCGATGCCCTGGCTGATTCATTCCAGCCCGCGGACTGGATGGTGCTGACTTCCGTTTTTTACTGGCAGCCGGACCCGGTCTTTTCCGGGGAAGCGTCGAGGGAATACCACCACCTGCGTGATTGCATCAGCGCGGAGGGCGCCGGCACCTGGCCGTGGAACGATATCGATTCACATACCTGCGCGGTATGTTCAGATGCATGATGGCGGGATGCCGTTCTTCAGCACTGCCGGGCATACCGTTTTACTAGAAACTCTTTTTTAAGGAGAGAACAATGACATTTGTTGTCACTGAAAACTGCATCAAGTGCAAATACACAGACTGCGTTGAAGTCTGTCCCGTGGATTGTTTTCATGAAGGGCCGAACATGCTGGTGATCGATCCGGATGAATGCATCGATTGCACCCTGTGCGAGCCGGAATGCCCGGTTAACGCGATATTTTCAGAGGATGACGTTCCTTCCGACCAGGCGCAGTTCCTTGAACTGAACGCGGAGTTGTCAAAGGAGTGGCCGGTTATCAACGAAATGAAAGATCCCCCGGATGATGCCGGGGAGTGGGAGGACAAACCGGATAAACTCGCGCTGCTGGAACGCTGATCTGGAACACTGATACGTGCCGATCCGTATCGCGGTATCAGCACTTCCGTCCGGCAATACGGCACAGGACTCAGTCGTCGCCGGTCTTCTCCAGGTCCAGTGCTGCCGAGTTAATGCAGTAGCGAAGGCCGGTGGGTTGCGGGCCGTCATCGAAGACATGGCCGAGATGCGACCCGCAGGCCTGGCAGGTGACTTCGGTTCTCAGCATGCCGTGGCTGCGGTCGGTTTCGCCGCTGACGGCGGCATCGGAAATCGGCTGGTAAAAGCTGGGCCAGCCGGTTCCGGAATCAAACTTCGTTTTTGAATCGAACAGTTCGGCCCCGCAACAGACACAGCGGTAGATGCCCTTGTCCGTGCACTGGTAATACCGGCCGGTAAAAGCGCGTTCGGTGCCTTTCTCACGGCAGATGCGGTACTGCTCGGGTGTCAGTTTCTGTTTCCAGTCGGTGTTTGTCGAGTCGGTCATTTTTACTCCAGGACGACATCGCTAATGATATCCACCACCTTTCGGGTCGCCGCTTCGACCAGTAGGATGTCGTTATCGATTATGGTGCGTTCATAGCCGCGGGGTGGTTTGCCGAGTTGTTCATCGAGATCGCCGGGCAGGTCACGTCCGGCCAGTCCCGGCGGCAAGGTGCCGTTTTTCTCCAGCTGCATTTGCAGGCCCGGTGGTAACTGCTCCTTGCCGGCCAGCCCGGGCGGGGCTTTTTTGGCGGATTTTTCCTTGCCGGGTTTCTTGTTTCCGCCTTTCTCATCCTTATCCCCGCTTTCTTCACCGTGACGATTACTGTAGTAGCGGTTGATGATCCGGCGCTCCAGTTCGGAAAATCCCTCCCCGGCGCTTTTCATGATCTCATCGACGACAGACTCGTCAGCGGCATGGAGGCCGGGCGGCGATAGCAGTAACAGGGACAGGGTCAGGCTCTTCAGAAGGGTTTTCATTGCTTGCTACCTCGCGCGGGGGTCAGGTGGAACGGGCCAGGAACAGCGAATAATACCGGTTCGGTGGTTCATAATGGTTGAGCAGTTCCAGTTCGCAGTCCTGCAACAGGGAACTGAATTCATCGTATTCGTATTTACAACTGATTTCGGTCAGGATCCGTTCTCCCTCGGACATATCAAGGGTGGCATCGATAGCCTCGATGCTAATGCTCTGGTCGCACGTCGATTCCAGGTGCATCTCCATCTGCCTGGCCCCGGTATTAAAGCCAGCCCGGTGCCGGAACCGGGACGGATCGAAGTTGGCGTTGAGTTCACGGTTAATGACATTGAGTACATTGAGATTGAATTCCGCGGTGACGCCGTGGGCATCATTATAGGCCGCGTTCAATACCTCCGTGTCCTTGATGCGATCCACGCCCATGAGCAGATGCTCGCCCGGTTGCATGGTGGATTTGATTTCCCGGATGAATGAGCGCGCTTCATCGCGATTGAAGTTGCCGATGGTGCCGCCCAGAAACACGAACAAGCGCGAGCCCTTGCCGGCGGGCAGATTATCAAGCCCGGCACTGTAATCGCCCACAAGTGGCGTTACCTGAAGCCACTGGTAGTCGTTGCTGATAAGGGTTGCGCTTTCCTGCAGCATCGGTGCGCAGACATCGAACGGCGCATAACTGCAGACATGGTTATGATCCTCGCAGGCGTTGAACAAATGCCGGGTTTTGCCGGATGTGCCGCTGCCCAGCTCGATGATTTCATCGGGGCGCGTCTGCATGACAATTTCACCGCTGTGCTCGCGTAACAGCGCGGCCTCGGTACGGGTCGGGTAATATTCCGGGGTATCGCAAATGCGGTCGAAAAGCTCTGAACCACGGGCATCGTAAAAATACTTCGGCGGCAGTGATCGGGGTGGTTGCAGCAGGCCGCGGCGTACATCTTCATCGAGGCCGGGGATCCTGCGGCCGGGTCTGATCTGGATGCCGCTGATAGCAGTGGTGGTTTCCGGTTGCATCGATCTTGTCCTGTTCTTGCTGTGGTTACGGAAATTATATATCGGGCGGTATGGCAGCTTCCCAATTTAATGGTACAAATTATGGCGCACTGTGCGCATCCTTGACAGTAAACAGTCTTTAATCGCCGACAGAAGCGCGGGCCTGATACAATCCCCCTGCTTATGTCCGCCTGGCAAAGGCCCGCTAATCAGTACTTTTGATTAAAACATATTCGACACGGATTTCATTAACAGTTCAGATGAATCCCGAGATCATGGAATTACTGCAAGAGGGTGTGACCGTCATCACCCCGACACGTCATCTCGCCCGGACGATCAGGGAGCATTACACGCGGTTGCAGATGCAAAATGACGCCCGCAGCTGGCACAGCGCGGAAGTGCTGGATATTGACAGCTGGTACCGGCGTTGCCGGGATACATTGCTGCCGCATCTGCCGGATCGCCCGCTGCTGTTGAATGCCTGCCAGGAACACAGTCTCTGGCTGCGTATCGTTCGCCAGTCCGACGTTGCCCGCCGGTTGTTGCATGTGTCCCGGGCGGCGCGGCAGGCGCGCGAATCCTATCGTCAGTGCAAGGCGTGGCGGATCCCGATCTTTGCCGACGATATCTATCTCAATAACGATGCCTTTCATTTCCGCCAGTGGGTGCATGCCTACGAGCACGAGTTGTCCGCCAACGGCTGGATCGACAGCGCCGGATTGCCCGAATATCTCATGGCGGCGCTGGCGTCCGGGCACATGCTGGCGGACGTCGGCATTGCGTTTTACGGTTTTGACCACTGGCCGCCCGTACAACAAACGCTCTTCGATGCGTTGAGGACCACCCATCCCGGCGTTGTGCAAACAACCCCTGCCGATCGTAACAACCGCTGCCGGTTGTTTACGGCTGCCGATTTCCAGGACGAGATACGCACGGCGGCGCGCTGGGCCAGGCAATGCATTGAGCAAGTCCCTGATCAGCGCATCGGCATTATTGTTCCGGATCCCGGCCGCTGCCGCGACGAGGTGGAAAGTATTTTCAACCGGCAATTCGCGGCAGAAAGTTTCTTCAAATCAATCGCAACGCATCCACCTTTCACGATTGCCCAGGGCCGGCCGCTGGCGGAATATCCGCTGATTGACTCCGCCATGCGGGTGCTGTCCCTGCTGCATCAGGAGATTAGTATTGAACAGCTGGGTGGCTTACTGCTGTCGCCGTATCTGGGTGGGTACGAGGCGGAATCGGCCCGGCGTGCTCTGCTGGATGCAGGCATCCGTCGCCAGGGTGAACGGGTTTTTGAAGCCGGACGGTTACTGGACCTGCTCAGGGTATGGCAGGTGAAAGACGACGGAGTGCGATTGTGCGTTCAACTGCAGGCGTTACTGGAGCGAATTCAGCAGTTACCACGGCAACTCGATGCCGGGCACTGGGTGGTTGAATTCATGAACTGTCTGCAGCTGCTGGGCTGGCCCGGCGATCGGACGCTGGACGGTGATGAACACCAGACGTTGTCGGCCTGGAAACAGGTACTGGATACATTCGTGTCCCTGGACCGGGTGCTACCGGCCATGGATGCGCCTGCGGCACTGTCGCGACTGGCCAGCATTCTCGCGGATACCGGCTTTCAACCCGAGGCCGCCAGTGTCCCCATTCACATCATGGGACCGGAAGGCGCGGCGGCCGAGGCGTTCGACTGTCTCTGGATTTGCGGTTTGCACGATCAGAACTGGCCGCCGCCGGCCGCACCTTTGGCCTTCGTCCCGATCACCGCACAGCGACAGGCCGGCATCCCCCGGGCGACGGCGGCCACGCAACTGGCCACCACTGCCGAATTGCTCGATGGGCTGGTGCGTTCGGCCACCGATGTCGTACTCAGTCATGCCGGTGCGGATCGGGACCAGGAATTGCGGCCGAGTCCCTTACTGGCAGCGATTGCCGCCGCGCCGTGGACGCCCGAACCCGGAGTGGATGACGAGGATTACTACGAGCAGCTCACCGGGATCGCGCTAACGGAGAGCTTCACGGATATTCAGGGTCCGTCGCTGGCAACCGGGCAGGCACACAGCGGCGGTTCCTCCCTGTTTCGCGACCAGGCACAGTGTCCGTTCCGGGCTTTCGCCAGGCATCGGCTGGGCGCCGACAGTCTGGAATCGGTCGACATCGGTCTCAATGCCCGCGAACGCGGGGCGCTGGTGCACCGTGTCCTGCAAACCATCTGGAACCGGCTCGGCAGCCACGCGGTATTGCGGGACACCGATGTCCAACACTTGCACGAACAGATCGTGGAAGCCGTGGAGGTCGCAATCCGCGAGTTGGAGAAGTATCAACCGGCAACGTTGAGCGGTCGTTTCCGGGATTTGGAAGCCAGGCGGCTGGTGAAGCAGGCGGAAAACTGGCTGCAAATCGAACTCGGGCGGGCGCCGTTCACAGTTGTTTCCACCGAAGCATCCGTGCAGACAGTTTTTTCCGGGCTTGACCTGCGCATGCGCCTGGATCGTATGGATCGGCTCGAGGACGGCCGCCTGGTCATTATCGATTACAAAACCGGTCGTTTCAGTCCTGCTGACTGGGAAGGCGAACGGCCCGCGGATCCACAGCTGCCGCTGTACGCCGTGACCGCGGACGGCGACATTGCCGCCCTGGTGTTTGCCGGGATCATGCCGGGCGACATGCGTTTCGCCGGCCTTCAGCGCGAAGAGGGTCTGCTGCCCGGTAACGGAGTACGCCTGGAACCGGACTGGCCCGGGCGTGTGCAGGGCTGGCGGAGCGCCCTGGAGCAACTGGGCACCGAGTACCTGGACGGCCGGGCCGCGGTCATGCCCCGGGATGCGCAGAGTTGCCGATATTGTGATCTGCACGCTTTCTGTCGAATCGATGAGCGAACCGAACACGCAGTTGCGGGAGACGGGGATGAACCGGATCGTTCCTGATTTCGAACAACGTCGGCAGGCCATCGACACCGCGAGCTCCTTTATTGTCCGCGCGCCGGCCGGTTCCGGCAAAACCGAACTTTTGATCCAGCGTTACCTGAAATTACTGTCACAGGTGGACGCGCCGGAGGAAATTATCGCCATCACCTTCACCCGCAAGGCCGCGGCCGAAATGCAGTCGCGCATTCTGGCGGCGTTGCGGCGGGCTGCCATTGAACCGGAGCCGGACAGTGATCACGCTCGCGAGACCTGGCAACTGGCACGAGCGGCCTTACAACGCGACCGGCAGCTGGACTGGCAACTCGAACGCAACCCGGCGCGGCTCAAGGTCATGACCATCGATGCGCTGTGCGCCTGGTTGACGCGGCAAATGCCGGTGTTGTCCGGTCTGGGTGCACAGCCGGAAACGCTGGAGGATGCCGGTGAACTCTATGAGCAGGCGGCGACCAATACGCTGGCGGCGCTGAACGCCGGCGACTCCTGGTCGGACAGCATCGCCCGCCTGCTCGAGCATCTGGACAATGATCTGCCCAGGGTCAAACAGCTGATCATGGCCATGCTGGGCAAACGCGATCAGTGGTTACCGCATGTGGCAACGGATCACCGGCGCGACGACCTGGAAGCCGCCCTGCAACACATCATCAGCGGTACGCTGGACCGGGCGCGGCAACTCGTGCCGCCGGCGCTGGTATCCGAACTCTGCGCGCTGGCGGATTTCGCGGCAGAGAATCTTGCAGCGAAAACCCCGGATCATCCCATCGTGAACTGCCGTTCCCTGCCGGCATTGCCGGGTGCAGCGGTGTCGGATCTGCCGGTCTGGCTGGGATTGAGCGAAATGCTGCTGACTGCAAAACACGAGTGGCGGCAGAGAGCGGATGCCCGCAACGGGTTCCCGGCGGCCTCGGGCAACAAGGCGGAAGCCGGCCGGCGTGCGGACATGAAAACGCGCTTACAGGGGCTGATCCAGCAACTGCGCGCCGTACCGGGACTGCTGCAGGCATTGCAGGAAGTTCGCATGTTGCCGCCACCGCGATACAGCGATGCCGAATGGGACGTGGTCGGTGCGCTGTGCCAGTTACTGATCCTGGCCGAGGGACAGTTACGGTTGATTTTCGCCGAGACCAACCAGATGGATTTTACCGGCGTCAGCCATGCCGCCCTCAATGCACTCGGCAGCGATGAGGAACCCACCGATCTGGCCCTGATCCTGGATTACCGGATCCGGCATCTGATGGTGGACGAATACCAGGATATCTCGGTAAACCAGTTCGATCTGTTGCAACGCCTGACAACCGGCTGGAGTGACGGCGACGGTCATACGGTATTTGTTGTCGGCGATCCCATGCAGTCCATATACCGGTTTCGGGAAGCGGAAGTGGGTATTTTTATCAATACCTGGATGCGCCGGCGGCTCGGCCAGGTGGCGCTGCAGCCGGTGGCCATACATACCAATTTCCGTTCGCAGCCCGGCCTGGTGGACTGGGTCAACCAGGGGTTTGCGCGCATCATGCCCACCGTCGAGGATGTCACCACCGGTGCGGTCAGCTATGAACAATCCACGGCCTGGCACAACGTTCAGCCGATCCGTTCGGTCAGCGTCTACCCGCAGTTTGATCGCGATGCCGCCACGGAAGCAGCACGCCTGATCGAACAGCTGAGGGTGCTGCGCGAACGCGATGCGGACGGTACTATCGCCATTCTCGTGCGCAGCCGTTCTCACCTCGGCTGCATCATCCCGGCCTTGCACGCTGCCGAGCTGGACTTTCAGGCCGTGGATATACAGGGTCTGGCGACGCGGCCTGAAGTGCGCGATCTGCTGGCCTTGATCCGCGCCCTCTCACACCAGGCCGATCGCATCGCCTGGCTGGCGATCCTGCGGGCGCCCTGGTGCGGTCTGTCACTCGCCGATCTGCTGCAACTGTCAACACCGGAGGGCGTACCGGCATTATGGCAGGCCATTAGTGACGGTGATCGATGCGGCATGCTGGGCGAGGCCGGTCAGCGCCGGCTCGACAAGTTTCGCGAAGTCATGCACGAGGCCATGGACCGGGTGCACCGCCAACCCCTGCATCGAACGGTGGAGACCGCCTGGCTGCAACTCGGCGGTCCGGCGCTGATGCACAACGCCGCGTGCCTGAATAATGTCATGACCGTGCTCAAGTGCCTGCGCGAGTGTGAACATGGCGGCCGTCTGCAGGATATGGAGGCGTTTCAACAAACCGTGGCGGCGTTGTTTTCGGCGCCGGAATACGCGGCAGACTCTCAGCTGCAGTTGATGACCATCCATAAAGCCAAGGGGCTCGAATTCGATCACGTGCTGTTACCGGGTCTGGGCAGGAAAACACGGCCGAACAGTCCGGAATTACTGCAATGGATGCAGGTCCCCGGCAACGATCAGAGCCACGATTTGATCCTGGCGCCGATTCGTGAAGCCGGCGCCCGCCAGGCCCCGGTGTACGATTACATCAGCGGTATCGAAAAACGCAAACAGGAAAACGAGGACATACGATTACTGTACGTGGCCGCCACGCGGGCGAAAAAATCCCTGCACCTGTTCGGTCATGTCAATGTCGGTGAAGAGAACGGTCAACCGATCTGCAAACCCGTTGCCGGATCGTTTTTGTATCACCTGTGGCCGATGTTGTGCGATCACTATGAAAGGGCGCTTCCGGATCAGGTAATGACACCGGGGCCGGAGAAGCCCGAAACGATCAATCAGCAGTGGCGGCGACTGCACGCCGACTGGAGCATGCCGTTACCGGTTAGCCTGTCATGGCCAGGCACTGATCAGTCCGCGGAGGAGACCAGGAATGCCATAGAATTCGAATGGGCGGGCGAGACCATCAAGCACATCGGCGCGGTGGTGCACCGCTGTATTCAACAGGTCGCCGCGGAGGGCATCGAAGCATGGAATAGCGATCGCTTGTATGCCGCCAGGTCCTGGTACGAGGCGCAGTTGCGGCAACTCGGGGTCACTGACGATGAGCTGGCAAACGCCACGGCGGATGTCATTCGCGCGCTTGAAGGCATGCTTGCCGATGAACGCGGGCGATGGATATTAAGCCGGGAACATCCCGAACAGCACAGTGAACTGGCGCTGACCGGTCTGTATCAAAACCGGGTGATCAGTGTGCGCATTGATCGTACCTTTATCGACGCAGAGGGGACACGCTGGATCATCGATTATAAAACCAGCCGGCATGAAGCGGCGGACATTGAGGCGTTTCTTGACCGTGAACAGGAGCGCTACCGGGAGCAACTGGAAAAATACGCCCGCATACTGTCCGGGATGGAACAGCGCAGGACGCGGCTGGGCCTGTATTTTCCCCTGCTGCGCGGCTGGCGTTGCTGGGATGCGCCCGGTGTTGGCGAATAACCCGGTTAACTCTTCGGCCATGTCGATTATCGATACGCTTTATGATCTGGATGACAATGACAGCGATCTGTTGTGCGCCATGGCGAACGCTGAAGTGCGCCAATACCGCAACTATCGCTGGCTGAGTCTCGAGGGCAGCCTGATCCAGTCGGTGCTGGATCTGGATCAACCACAACGGCTGATCAATCCGGTGAACATCTACATGCTGCTGGCGCTGACCCATACGGGCAATGTCAACAATGTTCTCAACCTCGGCATGGGCGGCGCTGTCTTTGAACGGTTTTTTTCGGGAGTGTATCCGCGGGCGCAAGTGCATTCAGTGGAGAATGATGAGGCAGTGGTGCACCTGGCGCGCGAGTACTTCGCGGTTGATCCGACCTGGCCGGTGTATCTGCAGAGTGCCGAGCGCTTCGTTTCCGCAAGCGATGCTTATTATGATCTCATTCTCTGCGATATCTTCAGCGGTGAAACCCAGCCGCAGTGTCTCTATGCGGATGATTTCCATGCCAACTGCCGGCAACGGCTGACGCCAACCGGTATCATGGTATTTAACCTGGTGCCGGAGCATGAACAGGATCTGTTGCACCTGCTGCTGCCGTTGAGACGCGCCTTTGAATTCACCACATTGCTTGAAATCCCCGGGCACCAAAACGTGCTGGTGTTTGCATCGCCCGTGATTTTTGATCCGATCACGGACCGCGTACGGTTCGAATCCATTACAGACTTGCTGGATTTGCCTGCTACCGCCACAGCGGATCTGTTCAGGCCACTGCCGCCTGTTGAGCGGCCGGCTTAACCTTTTTTGCCGGGATTAATTCCCGCCTGTCTTTGTTTCCAGTTCAGCCAGACGTTTCTCAAGGCGTTCAATACGCTTGAACATGGATTGCAGGGCTGATTCCATGCGGATGTATTTCTGTTTTTTATCATCACCGCAACTGATAATGGCTTTTTTCTTTTTCAGCATGTTCAGCGTGTCATCGAGGTTCACCGCGGATTCGCCGAGACGCTCGACAATGTATTGTTCACTGCGTGGCAAATCCAGCATATCCAGCACTTTTTCTTCCACCGGACTCATGGCATTAGTGATGAACCTGTCGACATGGCGATCGGTGAATTTATCAAAGCGGATAAACCGGGCGCCGAAAGCCACCGTATCCTCTGAAATGATAGTGAAATAAAACAGTTTGATATGGGCCAGAATTTCACGCTCGCTGTTATCAACGTTGAGGTTGAAACGGATATCAAGACCGGGCGCCGTGGCCTCGGTAATGAATTGACCGGAAGGATGGATCATATGCGCGGTCTTGCGGTTACAGCGCAACTGTATACCATCAGGGGACATATCATGGACGATGATACTGACATCGAAGCCATCCGGCAGGCTCAATGAGGCAATGGCGTTCAGACTGATGCGCGGGTATTCACGTTTCTCCTCGTAGATGTCGTAAAGACTGATGGTCTTCTTCTCTTCAGGCACGGTATTTGTCTTCATTGGTTCAGGCATACATACCTCCGGGAACGGTTTTCAAGCCGTTTGTTCGACTCATATTCCTGTACAGGCGGTTTTCAGGTTCAATGACTTCGTGTTCCACCGGATAGAGGGCATGGGCGTTGTTTGCGGTGTGACGATGGCGGCAAAACATTGCGGTCGATGATGTTTTCGGCAAGGACCGGCTGTTCAACAGACAGGCACATGAACAGGCCCACGGAAAGGGCAATATTACGGTGCTGCCCGTTAATAACCGTGACCTTGTGTTCGCGGCGATATTCCAGTGCCCGGATGCCATACCTGGCGCCGATCACGGCCGGCGCCCTCAAGGCCGCCGGGTTATCCCGGGCCAGGCCCCTGCGCGTAATCAGCGAGGCATTGCCGGAGATATAGCAGGAATGCAGCGTTTCGGCCGCCAGGCGCGGATGATGCGCCATCCATTCCGGATGGATGTTGTTCGCCAGGTCGGCGAGAAAGGCTTCATCACTGTCGCCATAACCCCGGGTATCGGCAGTCGTCAAATGAAACTCCACGATATTGATCACTAATACATACGGGTTAACGGCCCGCTATGCCGGTACTTGAACCGGGCCGGTCATCAATCCATACCGCCGCCAACTGTCAACAGGCCGCGACATCTGCTGTAATGTGCGGCGGATAATAAAACCAACGGGAGCAGCAACACATGAAAATCGGAACACTCGCCATTCACGGCGGCTATATGCCGGATCCAACCACACGCGCTGTCGCCGTGCCGATTTACCAGACCACGTCCTATGCTTTTGACGACACGCAGCATGGCGCCGACCTGTTTGATCTGAAAGTGGAGGGGAATATCTATACGCGGATCATGAATCCCACCACCGCGGTGCTGGAAGAACGCGTGGCGCTGATGGAGGGCGGCGTCGGCGCCCTGGGTCTGGCATCCGGCATGGCCGCGATTACCTACGCTATTCTGACCATCGCCGAGGCCGGCGATAATATCATTTCCACCACCACGCTGTATGGCGGAACCTATAATCTTTTCGCCCATACCCTGCCACAGCTCGGTATAAAGACGCACCTCGTGGATGCCGGGGATTACGACAGCATGGCCGCGAAAATCGATGACCGCACCAAGGCGGTATTCTGTGAATCCATCGGCAACCCTGCCGGTAATGTCGCTGACCTGGCGCGGATCGCGGATCTCGCCCATGCCGCGGGTGTTCCCGTGATCGTGGATAATACGGTACCGACACCGTATCTGTGCCGGCCGTTCGAGCATGGCTGCGATATCGTCGTGCACGCGCTGACCAAGTACATGGGAGGCCATGGTACCAGCATCGGTGGCGTGCTGGTGGACTCCGGAAAATTCCCATGGGCTGAACATGCGTCCCGGTTCAAACGCCTCAACGAACCCGATGTGTCCTATCACGGCGTGGTCTTTACCGAGGCCATGGGTGAGGCCGCATTCATCGGCCGCGCCCGTGTCGTACCGCTGAGAAACACCGGCGCGGCCATCTCGCCGTTTAACAGTTTCCTGATTATGCAGGGCATCGAAACCCTGCCGGTGCGCATGGACAGGCATTGTGAAAATGCCGTTGCGGTTGCGAATTACCTCAAGGAGCATCCCAAAGTAAGCTGGGTCAACTACGCGGCCCTGCCCGAGCATGAAGATCACGCCTTGCTGCAGAAATACTGTGACGGGCGCGCTGCAAGTATTCTCAGTTTCGGAATTGAGGGCGGAATTGAAGGCGGCACCCGGTTCATTGATGCGTTGCAACTGATCACGCGGCTGGTCAATATCGGTGATGCCAAGTCACTGGCCTGTCACCCGGCGACGACCACGCACCGGCAACTGTCAGCGGAAGAAATGAAAACGGCCGGAGTCAGCGAGGACCTGGTGCGCCTGTCGATCGGTATTGAAGACATAGACGATATTCTGGCCGATGTCGAACAGGCGCTGGAGAAAGTCTGAACAGCAGCATCAGAATACCGGTCCACCCATCCATACTGTTATACGCGAGCGGTCGCAGCACAACACGGCAACAACAGCCGCGGCGGAGTCGCAATGATGTGATCATAAGTCCTGTCGATTGCAGCTATTGATGAAGTAAAAAAAATGCGCAGGCATCAGAGGAGGAGGAGATGCCTGCGCAAAAAATCCCACATAGAAGGATGTGGGTTGGGGAGACAACCGTTTAAACCGGAATCCCTGGCCTCACAGGGGTTGCCGCCATGCATTGACAGGTCGGCCATAAAAAACCCCGGCAGGTTCAGAACCAGCCGGGGTTTTGATGTTTACCCTGGAAGGCCCTGGTATTCGCGCCTTCCAGTTATAAATTACAGGAAGGCTTACCGCTTTAATCCACTCACGTAATGCGCTTTCATGCCGTCAATCGGCCAGGCGTTCAACAGCAACGCCAATGCGTGTTTCGTACCACAATTGCGCCCTTGCAGGGCTGAATGCGCTGTTCGAAATTTTCTGGTCATCTGTCTCTTGTCAGTGTTTTCCATGAACCGGATTTGATGCACTGCGACATAATATAAAAGCTGCGCTGTCGAAATTCAAGCTCTGATCGTCTTTATATACGCAATCCTGCCCTCCGGGTGGATACCAATTAAAATAATCTATGTAAAACAAATAATTAAATTATTTCCGCAGCGGTGACAAAGTATCAATAAACCGCAACCCGGCGGATTTACGGCCGCACCTCGTCGTCCCGTTACGGTCGCATTCCCGGCGAGTCATCTTGTGCCATGCAATAAAAATCCAGTCTTTACAAGAGCTTGTCATGGGGATATGGTTGCAGCAACAGTATCTTGGGGGGAGCTGTGTAATTACCGGGCCGTGTGGCCGGTAATCAGCATGATAAAAAATGCGGTCCGACCGTTCCTATCGTTCAGTGTTTTCGCTACAGCAGGCGCCGGCCGTATTCGCCCCGGGTGTTTTTCTCGACCAGGTTGAAGTGCTGCAACAGCAATTCGCCAGAGCTGTTTTTCCTTCAGCAGTAGCCGCGTTTTTGAGCGCCTGTATCATCTATAAATTCTCCTCGGATAGTGCCTGTTTGTACTGGCTGATTGTGTTTGCGTTCATCACCGGGCTGCGTATTTACCATGGACTTGTCCGCGGCCGTGAACAGGATTCCATTGTCGGCGCCAGTGAATGGTATAGCCTGTTTCTGCTCGGCTGCATTCTGGCCGGCAGTATGTGGAGTTACCTGGGTATTGCCGTGATAGCCGGACTGGAGATGAGCCGGCTGGAACTGGCCTTTCTTCATGGTATCAATGTCCTGTTCATTGCCGGCCTTACCGCCGGGGCGCTGCTAAGCTATCGCACCAGCTTTCTCGCCTTCCTGGTCTTTTCACTGCCGGCCGTCGTGCCGTACGGGGTTTACCTGGCCGTACAGCCCGATTCCTACCAACCCGTCCCCGGCATACTACTGTTGATGTATTTCCTGTTCCTGCTCATGATTGGTTTTAATAACCGCCTGAATCAGCCACTGACTGATGGCAACAGTACAGGTAGCTGATCACGGAAACTCGCCGGTGGTTGTGTGAAATAATCATTGCCTTCCTGTCGTTGCCTGTTGTAAACCTGCATGACCATGAAGCGGATATGTTTATGCCCATTGCATCGTCTACCGGTTGCGGCACTGTCTCTGACCATTCTATTGGCATCGGCCGCTAACCCGGCCCGGGCCTATGAGCCCTACCTCTTCAAAACCGGGCAGCCACAGATCATTGTATACCCCAATGTTTTCCTGACCCCGGCGCGCTTGCAGAATACCAGGCTGTTTCGCCTGGCCCGGTACATACAACAGCAAGACCATGAACAACTGCTGCACTTCGTAAAGATCAGTCTCGACGAGATGGCCGCCGTCTATTATGAAGAGGCCCTGCAGGCCCGGGAAAAATCGCTGCAGTCCGGGAAAGACCGCGATAAATTGATTCGCTGGAGCAGGAATTCGCTTGCCTTTGCCAACCGGTTACAGGACCTGGGTAACCGTGTTCACCCGGGCAGCGAAGTTGAACTGTATTTTGAATCGTTCGGTGTCCTTTATATCCTGGTCGAGGGCAAGCCGGTGCTGGTCAGCAGCCCGGTGATCAACCGGCAGCAGGCGCTCGAGCAACGCATTATCAACCGTGTTTGCCGGGACATGACCTGCACTGATCAACTGCTCCGGCAGCCCGATACTGAATTGCCCCGTAACATCTGGGTGCATGCGCGCTGGGAAATTTCCGATAACGGCCGGCATGTTCTGAAAACAAAAAAAGGCCTGAATTTTATCTTCCCCGATCTGCAGGATAAAAAGCGCAGGCAGCGTGTTTGTCTGAACATTGCCCGGGATCTGAACCTGGTGGCCGATGCATTGCGTGACGCCAGGGAGAAGGGACTGTTTATCGACTGGGGCTATCTGTACCTGGATGTTGCGGCCGGCAGTGACAAGTACGATCTGGTGATCAATCAGTTCAAGGATGCTCTCCGCCTGTCATTAGCGGCCATTCCCTGGCTGAATGATTACCCGCAGGTGGTCATCCCCTGGCTGCAGGCGCGTATGGAATTCCGTGACTACCAGTTCGATTTTTACAATGCCCGGGAACTGGTGATGGCCCTGTCACAATGACGGTTATTCACCGGCAGATTAAAAAAAAGCCCGGCGCTGCCGGGCTTTTTGTTGGCATGGACGGGCGGTAATCAGAACAGACCGATGATATTGCCGTTATCATCGACATCGATATTTTCCGCGGCGGGTACTTTCGGCAAGCCGGGCATGGTCATCATATTACCGGCAATAGCGACCATGAAACCGGCGCCGTTGGCGAGACGCACTTCGCTGATTTCCACGGTGTGACCGCTGGGTGCGCCACGGGTAGCGGGATCGGTGGAAAACGACATCTGCGTTTTCGCCATGCATACCGGGAAATTGCCGTAATTCCTGTTCAACTGTTCGATCTCGGCGCGTACTTTCGCGTTCGCAGTGACTTCGCCGGCGCCGTAGATCTTTTTGGCCACGGTCTCGATCTTCTCCCACAGCGACAGGTTTTCATCGTATACAAATTTGTGCTGACCGGGATTGTTATCGACTATATCGACCACGGCTCTGGCCAGGTCCTCGGCGCCGGCGCCGCCATCGGCCCAGTGCTTCGAGACCACGATCTTGCCGCCCAGTGACTCGACCTTTTCGGTGAGGAGTTTGATTTCGGCATCGGTATCAAATGTGAAATGGTTGATGCAGACCACGCAGGGCAGTCCATAGTGTTCCTTGATATTGCTCAGATGGCGTTCCAGGTTGACCATGCCTTTTTCCAGGGCATCGAGATTTTCATTGTTCAGGTCTTCCTTGGCGATACCGCCATGGAATTTCAGCGCGCGTATGGTGGCAACCAGAACCACTACGGAGGGTTTCAGTCCGGCCTTGCGACACTTGATGTCGATGAATTTCTCGGCGCCCAGATCGGCGCCGAAGCCGGCCTCAGTGATGACATAATCCGCGAGCTTCAGTGCAGTCTGTGTGGCTGTCACCGAGTTACAACCGTGGGCGATGTTGGCAAAGGGGCCGCCGTGGACGAAGGCAAGGTTGTTTTCCAGTGTCTGCACCAGGTTGGGTTTGATGGCATCCTTGAGCAATGCGGCCATGGCGCCGTTGGCCTTGAGGTCGGCGGCGTGTACGGGCTTGCGTTCACCGCGCGTATAGCCGATGACGATGCGGCCAAGACGTTCCTTCAAATCGGCCAGGGAAGTAGCGAGGCAGAAAATGGCCATGACCTCCGAAGCCACGGTAATATCAAAACCGTTTTCACGCGGAAAACCGTTGGCGGTGCCGCCAAGGGCAATGACGATATCGCGCAGAGCACGGTCATTCATGTCGAGCACGCGCTTCCAGGTAATCAGCCGCGGGTCTATGTCCAGGGCATTGCCGTGATTGATGTGGTTGTCGATCATGGCCGAGAGCAGGTTATGGGCGGCGCCGATGGCATGGAAGTCACCGGTGAAATGCAGGTTGATGTCTTCCATGGGCACGACCTGGGCATAACCACCGCCGGCGGCACCGCCTTTCATACCGAAGCAGGGTCCCAGCGAGGGTTCGCGCAGACAAATAATGGTTTTTTTACCGATGCGGTTCATGGCGTCACCCAGACCCACCGTGGTGGTGGTCTTGCCTTCGCCGGCCGGGGTCGGACTGATGGCGGTGGTCAGGATCAGTTTGCCGTCTTCCCTGTCTTTGAGACTGTTGATGTAATCGAGAGAGAGTTTGGCCTTGTAATGACCGTAGGGTTCCAGGTGTTCGTTGCCGATACCATACTGTTCATTCGCCAGTTCAATGATGCGTTTCTTGTTGGCTTTTTGCGCGATTTCAATGTCGGACATACAAAATTCTCCTCTGCTTACGAAAGGCAGTTGATTATGGAATCATTATTTAAACGGCTCTCGCGGCGCGTAATATTTCCAGGGGGCCGGCCAGTGAGCGAATCAAAAAATCCCAGCTAACCAGATTCAATGACGCCTGGTAATTGACCATGGTGGCACGTACCGTTGTCCGGGGAAATACCCAAATTGGTGTATTTCCAGATGGTTACCTGATGCCGGGCAACAACGTTTGATGCGACCGAAGCGCATTCTTGCTATGTTACCCGGACAACCGGAATGCCCTCCCGGCGCATCCGGAACCGGCATTCTATAACGAGTGCCGGGCAAAATCATGGGGTAATGACTCATTAGCGAGCGTGAAATTTCCGCTGTGTTGACACGGATCCTGGATCGATTACGGCTGCGCCTGGCCGGCACCGGCGGATTACCCGTTCTTTCGCTGCTCGGGGTGATCTCGGGTGTACTCGTCGGCCTGCTCATTGTTTTATTCCGGCTTTACATCGAGACAGCCCAGGGATTGCTGCTCCCGGGTGGTGACCCCGAGAATTACGAGGGGCTGCCGGCCTATCTGCGCTTGCTGCTGGCGGGCGGGGGAGGGCTGCTGCTGGGACTGGGTTTTTACCTGTTCTCAAGGGAACCGGTTCGGGTCGGGGTGATCCACGTGCTGGAACGGCTGAATTATCACGAGGGCCACTTGCCGCTGAAACATGCCTTGTTCCAGTTCATCGGTGGCGGTCTCTCGATTATTTCCGGTCATTCCGTCGGCCGTGAAGGTCCGAGTATTCACCTCGGCGCCGCGGCAGCCAGTTTACTTGGCCAGAGACTGCGCCTGCCCAACAACAGTATCCGTTCGCTGGTGGCCTGCGGCTCGGCCAGCGCCATTGCCGCTTCCTTCAATACACCCCTGGCCGGTGTGATTTTCTCCATGGAAGTGATCATGCTTGAGTACAGTATCAGCGGCTTTATCCCCGTGATCCTCGCCGCTGTCAGCGCCACGGTGGTCAGCCAGATCGTTTTTGCCTCCGATCCGGTGTTCATCGTCCCGGCGCTGCAAATCGGGTCCTTCCAGGAATTGCCGGTGATTATCATTATGGGGATCCTGATCGGCGCCGCGGCCGCCCTGTTGATCCGCCTGACCCGGCTGGCGGTCATTCAGAGCAAACGCTTTCCGGTGCCATTGCGCATGGCATTTGCCGGTCTCATGGTGGGACTGCTCGCCTGGACCGCCCCGGAAATCATGAGTGTCGGCTATGACACGGCCGACAAGGCCATACTTGCCGACATCGGTATCCTGTTACTGTTATGGATAGCCCTGATCAAGGTGATCGCCACGGCGTTGTGTGTCGGTTTCAATCTGCCCGCCGGCGTGATCGGACCCACCCTGATGATCGGGGCGCTTCTCGGCGGGGCTGTAGGCCAGGTCATGGACATGTTCCCCGGAGCAAGCTCGCATCCCGGTTTCTACGCCATGCTGGGCATGGGGGCAATGATGGGTGCGACGCTGCAGGCGCCGCTGGCCGCGTTAATCGCCCTGCTGGAGTTGACGGGAAACCAGAACATTATTTTCCCGGGCATGCTGGCCATTGTCAGCGCTAACCTGGCTGCCCGTGAATTGTTCGGTCAGGGTTCCATCTATCGGGTGCAAATGCAGGAAAGCGGACTCGACTACCGAAACGATCCCTTCGCCCAGTCCCTGCGCCGTCTCGGTGTAACCTCGGTCATGAACACGGACTTTGTGCTGATTACGCCACAGGTCAGCCGGGAACGCGCTGAATCGATGATGGGACAGCGTCCGCAATGGCTGGTGATCAAAGCCGATAAGAGGCACCTGCTGCTGCCGGCTACGGACCTGGCCCGCTATCTGGAGGAAAATACGGACGAGACACTCAACTTGCTGGAAATCCCGGCCCAGCGCCTGGAACTGGCGCCCATACGTCAGCAGGCCACGTTGCAGGAGGCGCACAGCCAGTTGCGCAATACAGAGGCCGAGGCCCTGTACGTCATTCGGCCGCTCGGAGTCAGCGCCGATCGCATCTACGGCATCATCACCTACCAGGATATCGAGCGGGGTTATCGGTTGCGGGGACAGGATTTCTAGGTGCCAGACTACAGACGACAGACTACAGACTACAGTGAACAGACTACAGTGAACAAGTGAAAAGCTGTTGTTTCTATTCATAATTCATCCATTACCCGTTTCTTTTTGTCAGTTATCAGTTGTCTGTCATCTGTAGTCTGTCGTCTGTCGTCTGTCGTCTGTCATCTGTAGTCTGTCGTCTGTAATCTGATACCTGTTCAATTCTAATGGTGCCGCCGGGGTGAATTTGGTAGCATGATTCCCCGTCCATGAAACGCCCCGAGTCTGAATTTATTCCGGAGACGGCTTGCACAGTCGAGGGCGCACAACTCCCTCTTTTCAGCCTGCACGGGTACGCACCATGACCAAATTTGTTTTTATTACCGGCGGTGTCGTGTCCTCACTGGGCAAGGGCATTGCTTCCGCCTCGCTGGCCGCGGCCCTGGAATCGCGCGGTCTCAAGGTCACCATGATTAAACTGGATCCCTATATCAATGTGGATCCCGGCACCATGAGTCCGTTCCAGCATGGCGAGGTCTATGTCACCGAGGACGGCGCCGAAACCGATCTGGATCTCGGCCACTATGAGCGTTTCGTGCGCACCAACATGGGCAAGCGCAACAATTACACCACGGGACAGATTTACCTGAATGTGATCCAGCGCGAGCGCCGTGGTGATTACCTGGGCGGTACGGTGCAGGTGATCCCGCACATCACCGACGAGATTAAAAATTGCGTGCTCAAGGGGGCCGACGGCGCCGATGTGGCCATGGTTGAAATCGGCGGCACCGTGGGTGATATCGAATCACAACCATTCCTCGAAGCCATTCGCCAGATGCGCATCGAGTACGGGCCGGAAAACACCCTGTTTATACACCTGACACTGGTGCCCTACATTGCCGCCGTGGGCGAGATCAAGACCAAGCCGACCCAGCACTCGGTCAAGGAACTGCGCTCCATCGGTATCCAGCCGGATGTCTTGTTATGCCGTGCCGAGAAACCGCTGCCCGCGAACGAGCGCAAGAAACTGGCGCTGTTCACCAATGTCGACGAGTCCGCCATAATCTCGGCCGTCGATATGGACAATATCTACATGATTCCAAGAGCGCTGCATGAACAGGGCCTCGATGACATCGTGGTGAAGCGCTTGCACCTGACCACCGCTCCGGCGGATTTGCATGAGTGGGACCAGGTGGTCAATGCATTACAGAATCTCGAACATGAAGTCACCGTGGCCATGGTCGGTAAATATATTGACCTGGTCGATTCCTACAAATCCCTGACCGAAGCCCTGACCCATGCGGCTATTCACACGCGTACGCGCGTGCACATCGTCTACGTGGATTCCGAGGAAATAGAAACGTCCGGCGCGGAATCACTGCGTGCGGCCGACGCCATCCTGGTCCCCGGTGGTTTCGGCAATCGCGGTATCGAGGGCAAGATTGCAGCCGTGCGTTATGCCCGCGAAAACAATGTTCCCTACCTGGGAATCTGCCTCGGCATGCAGGTCGCCGTGATTGAATACGCCCGTAACGTCGTCGGTCTTGAAGGCGCCAACAGCACCGAGTTCGATCAGGATTGCAAGGATCCGGTCATCGCCCTGATCACCGAATGGCAGTCTGTGGACGGCCAGGTTGAACGCCGCGACGGCGATTCCGACAAGGGCGGCACCATGCGCCTGGGCGGCCAGGAGTGCAAGCTGCTGCCGGGCAGCCGGGTGCAGGAACTCTACGGTCGCGATACCGCCATGGAGCGGCATCGCCATCGTTATGAATTCAACAACCGTTATCGTGAAAAGCTGGAAAGCGCCGGTTTGCGTATTGCGGGTTTATCGGTAGATGAACAACTGGTGGAAATTGTTGAAATTCCCGGCCATCCCTGGTTCATCGCCTGCCAGTTTCATCCGGAATTCACTTCCACGCCACGTGACGGTCATCCCCTGTTCACCAGTTTTATCAACGCCGCGCTGGTATACCACGACAGCGAATCGCGCGAGATTGAACATGCGGTTGTGTAATTTCGAGGTCGGGGAGAAGCATCCCTTCTTCCTGATCGCCGGACCGTGCGTGGTCGAAAGTGAGCAACTGGCGCTGGACAGCGCCGGCCGCCTGCGCGAGATCACGGAGCAGTTACAGATCCCATTCATTTACAAGTCATCCTTTGACAAGGCCAACCGCACATCGCATGACAGTTTCCGCGGTCTCGGTATTGAAAAATCGCTCGGCATCCTGGCGAAAGTCAAACAACAAATCGGCGTGCCCGTGCTCACCGATATACATGAAGATTCGCCCATGCAGGAAGTCGCCGATGTGGTCGATGTTCTGCAGACTCCCGCTTTTCTGTGCCGGCAAACCAACTATATCCAGAACGTGGCGCGTCTGGGTCTGCCGGTGAATATCAAGAAGGGCCAGTTCCTGGCGCCCTGGGATATGAAAAACGTGGTGGAAAAGGCGCGGGCGGTAGGTAACGAGAAGATAATGGTTTGCGAGCGCGGGGCTTGCTTCGGGTATAATTACCTGGTTTCCGACATGCGTTCACTGGTGGTTATGCGCGAAACCGGATGCCCGGTGGTTTTCGATGCCACGCATTCGGTGCAGATGCCCGGAGGACAGGGCAGTGCTTCCGGCGGCCAGCGCGAATTCGTGCCGGCGCTGGCGCGGGCGGCGGTGGCGGTGGGTGTTGCCGGCGTATTCATGGAAACCCACCCGGATCCGGATCGGGCCCTCAGTGACGGTCCCAATGCCTGGCCACTCGAGCAAATGCCGGCCTTGCTGGAAACACTGAAATCACTGGATGCAGTGAGCAGGCAGTCGAATTATTAATTGGTTTAAATCGGGGAAATACTGGTGTCAGAAATTCAAGAAATCATCGCCCGCGAAATCCTGGACTCACGCGGCAATCCGACCATCCAGGCGCAGGTGATCACCGCCAGCGGGGCGAAAGGCAGCGCCATGGTGCCCTCCGGCGCCTCCACCGGTGTTCGCGAAGCGCTTGAACTCAGGGACGGCGACAGCAAACGCTATCTCGGCAAGGGTGTGCGCAAGGCGATTGACAACATTCAGCGGGAAATCCAGCCGGCCATCCGCGGTATGGAAGTCACCGACCAGAGCAATATCGACAAGGCCATGATCGATCTCGACGGTACCGCCAACAAGGCCAGCCTCGGCGCCAACGCCATTCTCGGAGTGTCCATGGCCACCGCGCACGCCGCGGCCAACGAGGCTGGCCTGCCGCTGTACGCCTACCTGGGTGGTGACGGACCTTTTCTCATGCCCGTGCCCATGATGAACATTCTCAACGGCGGCGCGCATGCCGATAACAGTGTGGATCTGCAGGAGTTCATGGTGCTGCCGGTCGGCGCGCCCAGCATTGCGGAAGCCGTTCGTTACGGCGCCGAGATTTTTCATTCCCTCAAGGCCGTGTTGTCCTCGCGGGGACTGATCACCACGGTCGGCGACGAAGGCGGCTTTGCCCCCAATCTCTCGTCCAACGAGGAAGCGCTGGAAGTGATCCTTGAAGCTGTCAACAAGGCCGGCTTCAGTATCGGCAATGACATATTACTGGGTCTGGATGTGGCCAGTTCCGAATTCTACAAAGATGGAAAATACCATCTCGAGTCCGAGGGACTGCACATGAGCGCGGAGGAATTTCTCGACTACCTGGCGCCATGGTTCGACAAATATCCGATCATTACCATGGAAGACGGCATGGCCGAAGATGACTGGGATGGCTGGAATGCATTGACCCGGCGTCTGGGTGATCGCGTACAACTGGTTGGTGATGATCTGTTTGTCACCAATACGGAAATACTCTCGCAGGGCATCGAAAGAAATATCGCCAACTCCATACTCATCAAGGTTAACCAGATCGGCACCCTGACCGAGACACTGGCGGCGATCGATATGGCCAAGAAAGCCGGTTATACGGCGGTGATTTCGCATCGTTCGGGTGAGACCGAGGACACCACCATTGCCGATCTGGCCGTGGCCACATCCGCCGGTCAGATCAAGACCGGTTCACTGTCGAGATCCGATCGCGTGGCTAAATATAACCGGCTGATTGTCATCGAGGACGAACTCGGTGACAAGGCCAGCTATCCCGGACGTGAAGCGTTTTACAATATCAGGACACAATGACACCAATCTGATGCTGCCATGAGACTGCTGAGCACAATACTTGTCCTGTTGCTGGTGCTGTTGCAATACCGGCTCTGGTTCGGCAATGGCAGTCTCACCGATATTCATCACCTGGATGCTATCAAGCAGGCGCAACTGGAAGAGAACACCATGCTCCGGGAACGCAACCAGTCGCTGGCTGCCGAAGTCGTGGATCTCAAACAGGGCCTGGCGGCGATTGAAGAACGGGCCCGCAGCGAGATGGGCATGATCAAGGAAGGCGAAACCTTTTACCAGATCATCGGCTCGACCACGAATCCACAATAACGGGATCGATCCGGATGACCTCTGTAAATTACTGGGTGGTCATTCCGGCAGCGGGCATCGGTTCGCGCATGCAGTCCGATACTCCCAAGCAGTATCTGCAACTGGCCGGCAAACCCGTTCTTCAGCACACACTCGAGTGTTTTCTGCAGCATCCCCGTATCCGCGCTGTTGTTGTCGTACTGGCGGCGGAAGACCCTTACTGGCCGGCCCTGTCCATTGCATCGCATGACAGGATCATGACGGCAACGGGTGGCAGTGAACGCTGTCATTCGGTTCTCAACGGTTTAAAGACTCTCGCCGGTGTGGCCGCCGGCAATGACTGGGTACTGGTGCATGATGCAGCCAGACCCTGTCTGACCAGCGCCGATCTGGATCGCCTGTTGGATACGGTGGGTGATCACGCCGTCGGCGGCATTCTGGCGGCACCCGTGCGTGATACCATGAAACGCGGTGGTGCGGACCACGAAATCGCGGCAACCGTTGATCGCCGTGATCTCTGGCACGCCATGACACCACAGATGTTCAGGTATGAAAAACTGCTCAAGGCACTGTCAACGGCGCTGGAAAATCGTGAAATGGTAACCGATGAGGCCCAGGCCATGGAAATGACAGGCGTCAAACCCCTGTTGGTCGAGGGGCATATATCCAATATCAAGATCACCCAAATGGGTGATCTTGATGTGGCACAATTTTATCTTCAACGTCGGGAGTAAACACACATGCGCATTGGTCACGGTTATGACGCACACCGTTTTGTCGAAAACCGGCCGCTGGTACTCGGCGGTGTCAGCGTTCCCTTCGAACTGGGCCTGCTCGCACATTCCGATGGCGATGCCGTTATTCATGCGCTGTGTGATGCCCTGCTCGGAGCGGCTGCCCTCGGCGATATCGGTAATTATTTTCCGGATACAGATGCCGAATACAGCGGTATAGACAGCCGTTTACTACTTGCCGATGTCGTACGCATGCTGGAGGAAAAAGATTACAGTATTGTGAATGCCGATATCACCATCATTGCCCAGGCACCCCGGCTGGCACCGTACCTGGATGACATGAGAAGTCTGCTTGCGGGTGATATGAACATCACCACGGACCGGATCAACATCAAGGCGACGACCACGGAAAAAATGGGCTTTACCGGTCGCAAGGAAGGTCTCGCCGTTCACGCAGTAGTATTAATCGATATGAAGTAACACAAAATATAGTAATTCATTCCCGCTTTTTCTCACAACTGTAACATCCCGCCTTAACTTGTTCCCAGCCTGAAAAATCCTGATAGACTGTTATCGGGTGAATGGCGGATACGACTCGCTGTTTACCGGAGAAGTAAAATACCCAACTGCTAATAAAACAATACAAGCAGACCACTGCTGAGAAGGAGGAGTTATGAAAACTTTAATTTATGCTAACGAGGCAAGATTCAATCAATACAAACATCTTGAAATCAGGGTAGTTCCGGAAAATAAAAGTGTCTGGGTCTACCTGAACGCGGTACCGCGAGCCTGCATTACCACCACACTGCTGCAGGAGTTGCGGGAATTCCAGTCACAGTTGATACAGCATGAAGGCCGCTTGCCCTGGGAAGGACAACTGGTGGATATTGAATACCATGTAGTCACTTCTCGTCATCCCGTATTCAGTTTCGGTGGTGACCTGGACTATTTCCTGCAATGTCTTGAAAGAAACGATCGCGAGGCGTTACGAAAGTACGCGCGTGATTGTATCGACACCATGTATCCCAACTACACCGGTTTTGATTCGGACATCACCACCCTGTCGCTGGTCCATGGCAATGCCCTGGGTGGCGGTTTCGAGGCGGCGCTGTCCAGTCATGTCGTTATAGCGGAACGTCATGCGGCCATGGGATTGCCCGAAGTGCTGTTCAACCTGTTTCCCGGAATGGGCGCCTATAACCTGTTGTCGCAACGTGTTAACCCGGCTACCGCGGAAAAGATGATGCTCAGCGGCAGACTCTATTCGGCCGAGGAACTCTTCAGCATGGGTGTCGTTGATGCATTGGCCGATGACGGTGAAGGTGTCGCCGCTGTGAATTCGTATATCAGTTCGGACCGCAAGCGACGTAATGCACGGCTGGCCATCAGCAAGGTCAGACAACGCGTCCATCCTGTGGATTACCAGGAATTGCTGGATATCTGCGATATCTGGGTCGATGCCGCATTCAAACTGGATGACCGGGATATACGCACCATGTCCCGGCTGGTGCGCAGCCAGTTGCGTTATGCTGAAAGTGATATGGATTTCCCGAACGAAAATGAGCGGCAGTACAGGTAAAACCTGTCAACCGTCTGATTTCTGTTAACAGGTTGCAGTTCCGCCGGAGCGGACTGTCCAGCCTCACTGACATCGGGAGAATTCAAGGTGAGCTATCAAGATACGAAACATTTGCGTGCCTGTCTCAGGCCATATACCCGTCGTGACAACGTCAAGGCTATGGTGATTTTCATGGGTGACATGCTGCTCTATGCCGCGGCTGTCGCCGGTATACTGTATTTCGAGAGCACGGTTGTAAAACTGGTACTCGGAATAGTGGCCGGTATGCTGGTGTCATCCATTTTCGTCATTGCCCATGATGCGGCGCACGACTCCTTTACCACCAGCAAGACATTGAACAAGGTTATTGCCCGTGTGACATACTTGTTGTCGTTGCATAATTACAGCCTGTGGTTAACCGCGCACAACCGTGTGCATCACCAGGTGACCAACATCAGGGATATGAATTCCTGGTCACCGCTGGACAGGGATGAGTACCAGGGCCTGTCCGCAAGCCGGAAATTGCTGCAACGCATCTATCGTACACCACCGGGCATGTGCCTTTACTACATGATCGAACGCTGGTGGAAGTACAAGTGCTATCCGTTCAAATCCATAGCCGGTAAATACAATGCCGTATACCTGGATTTCATGAGTATCGTTACCTACCTGGCGGCCTATGCAGGATTACTTGTTTATGCGGGATTGGGCATGGCAACCGTTGGGCCGGTACAAGCACTGGTTTTCGGACTGTTCGTGCCTTTTCTTGTCTGGAACTTCATGATGGGTTTTACGGTGTATCAACATCATACGCATGAGGACATCGCCTGGACCCGCGACCGTGAGGAAAGCCGGGAAATGGGTGGACAGGTCGACTACACCATGCATGTCAGGTATCCGCGCTGGTATAACCTGATCAGCCATAACATCATGGAGCATACGGCGCACCATGTAGACCCGCGGATCCCCTGTTACAACCTGGGCAATGCCCAGAAGCAACTGGCGGGGCTGATCGGCCCCGCAATGCACGCGGTTGATTTCTCGTTGCGCGAATTTCTGCGGACAATGGCCAATTGCAAACTCTACGATTACGAGAATCATTGCTGGCTCGACTTCAGTGGCAGACGAACCAGCAGGCCGGTTATGGCGAGTGACAGGGAGCCGGTCCTGCGCGCTGCGGCGTAGGACGCTTTTTAGTAAACGGATCCGATCCACTGCGAATACCGTCCCCGGTCGTTTATGACCGGGGCAGGGCATGCGGCTGCTCAGTTGGCGGCTTCGGTATCCCCGTATTCGAGATAACGGGTCAGGCTTGAACGTGTTTCACAGAACGCCGTTGTCAGGCGTTCCAGGTGATGATGGCTAAGGTCACCCTCGTTGTTGTTTCTGGTCAGTTTACAGATATTATCGGCGATGGCGGAGAGTCGTTTTGCGCCGATGCTTCTTGAACTGCCGTCCAGCGAATGCGCCAGGTCGCCGATGGCCGGAAATTCACCCTTTTCATAGTGGCTGGAGATATTGCCGACAATACTCTCCGAATCTTCCAGGTAGCCGTTAATCAACTCCTCCATGAAATCCTTGCCGGAAGACATGCTGTTGATTTCCTCGAGCGTATTCTTGTCAATAACCGGCAGTTGTTCGAGATTGTTTGATATCAACTGCAATCTCGGTCGCCGTACAGATGATTTATGTGAACGTTTCTGTACCAGAGCTGTGATCGTATCCAGCAGTTTTTGCGGTTCTACCGGTTTGGACAGGTAGCCATCCAGACCGGCTTCCTCGACTTCGCGAACAGCATCGGTTGTGGCATTGGCGGTCAGCACCAGTATCGGTACATCTCTCTTGTCCGGATACATCATGCGATAGAGCTTGGCCGCCTCCACGCCTCCGAGTCCGGGCATATGCATGTCGAGTATGATCAGGTCATAGTCTTTCTTCTCGAGTTCATCCAGCACGCGTTCCCCATTATCGACCATCATGATCCTGTGCTGACCGCGTTCCAGAATTTTTTGTATGACTTTCTGGTTGGTCCGGTTGTCTTCACCGACCAGGATGTCCAGATTTCCGGCCATGTTAGTTGTGGCACTGATGTCATCGATGACTTTAAGGCTCCTGAAATCAGAATCGTTCTGGTAACTTGCCAGGATACTGTGCAGACTTCTGAACAACAGTGTTAAATCAACCGGGTTTTCCAGGATCGATGAGTAGCCTCTTTTCAAAAGTTCTTCCCTTCTGATCCGGGTTATATCGGTGCCGATATAGATCAGGTTGTTGATAACGTGCTGTTCCTGCTGTATTACCCGGTTAGGGAATTCGCCGGGATCCATATCCAGTGCTTCCTGCATAACGATGATGACGTGATAGGCGTCTTTTGACATGGCCATTGCGGCAATTCTTTCCAGCGCATGCCGGTGGTCAGTAACAATTTCCGGTTGAATATTCCAGGTAGCGAGGTGGGTGAGAACACGATCACTGTTGCGGTTGACTCCCTGCAGCATGAGCACTTTCAAATCAGGGAGATGAACCGGTGAATCCACCTGCTCCGAAGCAACGGCCTGTTCCATCAACTCGATATCGAACCAGAAGGTGCTGCCCTTGTTGACTTCACTTTCAAAATCAATGTGGCCGTTCATGGACTCGATAAGTTGTTTGGCAATGGCCATACCCAGTCCGGACCCGCCGAATTCACGCGTCGTGGATTCATCTGCCTGGGAGAAGGTGCCGAATATGCGATTTCTTGCGTGCTCGGTAATCCCAATCCCCGTGTCAGTAACCTTCACGGTTAACCATACTTTGTGGTCATCGGTATATTCGCTGGAAACACGAATATCAATATGACCTTGCCGGGTAAATTTAATCGCATTATTGATGAGGTTGATCAGGATCTGCCGTAGATGCTGGGCATCGCCGCGCATGAGAATCGGCGTTTCCGGTGCAATTGATGAATAGACCACAAGACCCTTCTTTTCGGCTTCCGGCCTCAGCATACGGATGGTTGAGTTGACCAGGGCGTAGAGATCAAAGTTTACATATTCAAGTTCAACCTTGCCGGCCTCGATTTTCGAGATATCGAGGATATCATTAATGAGTGTGAGCAGTGTTTTCGCGGATGCATTGATGGTGGAAGTGTAATCTTTCTGCTCGGGTGTCAGTGCCGTATTGTCCAGCAGGTCACTCATGCCTATAACACCGTTTAATGGAGTGCGGATTTCGTGACTCATGTTGGCAAGAAACTGGCTTTTGGCATTGTTGGCAGCCTTGGCTTCATTGAGGGCGGTTTGCAGCCGTGAGATCAACAATGATACATAGGCAGACAGCACGATAATCGCGGCCACCAGTCCGTAACCCAGTATCAGGTTCTGTTGCCAGAATTCACTATAGATCATGACCAGGCTGAAACTGAAAACACTGAGGGCTGCACTGGCAAACAGATACCTGTTCCCATAGCGGAAACCGTGACCGAATGTCATGAACAGATAGGTGCCGTAGAGCGGGGAACCTACTTCCCCGGTTGTCAGAATGGCATAAGACATGAACAGGTAATCGATTCCCATGCCAAGAAACCTGCGTGGCACATGGATGGCAGGCCTGACGATGACCCAGATAAACAGCAGTACCGTTACGAACAGGTAGGCATAGGAGGCGATGAATATCTGTCTGGACAAGTGATAGTCCGAATCCATCCAGAAGATGTAGCTGAGCCATACGAAGCCAACCAGAAATCTGACAACGATCTGTTCATGTTCCGAGTCTTCACGGTCATTGAGGATCCTGGTAATGTTCTGATACATATAAAGCAGACCGGGCTGAATTCGGAAAATTATACTATTAAAGGACCAAAATGGCTCACAATCAAGCTGATTCAGCCTCTATGTGATAAAGAACAGACCCGTCAAAGGATCCGGTAATGAAGTGTTGTGTGATCGGTGATTACAGCATTAACGGTCATGACTATACCCCGCGGAACCTGTATCTTCAGCGGCGATAATGCCGGCCAGTTGCCGCGAACAGGCTGTCAGGGCATCGACACAGTCCGGATCAAAACCCTTGCCGCGTGCATTGCCAAGGTAGTCCAGGGTTTTGTCGATACTCCAGGCATCTTTGTATACGCGTTTGCTGGTCAGCGCATCGAAGACGTCGGCAACGGCGACAATTCTGGCTTCATAGGGAATTTCATTGCCCGATAAACCCTGGGGATAACCGCCGCCATCATAACGTTCATGATGATTGAGAGCGATGACCGATCCGGTTTGCAGGTAGGGAGACGGGCTGTCCTTGATGATTTCATAGCCGATAAGTGTATGTTTTTGCATCACCCGCTTTTCGTCAGTCGTCAGCCTGCCGGCCTTGCCAAGAATGTATTCCGGTATGCCGATGTTGCCGATGTCGTGAATTGCGGCGGCAAATTCAAGAATTTCGGAGAGTTCACTGTCCAGTCCCAGTTTTTCGGCAATGATCCGGGTAATGATCCCGATCCGCTCCAGGTGTATACCGGCGTTGGGGTCCTTGAATTCACCGGCCCTGGCCAGACGGTAGAGGATTTCTTTTTCACGCTGATGCACATCTCTTACTGTTTTTTCAATCTGCATTTGCAGAGTGGATGCGCGATTACGGATGATCAGTTGCTGTTTCCTCAGTGTCAGCAGGTTACGGCAGCGTACCTTGCACTGGTAATGATCCACGGGCTTGGTCAGAAAATCGGTAGCACCTGCATCCAGTGAGTCGTATAAAACCGCCTTGTTGTCGACGATGGTAATAACGACGATGGGTACGTCATTACAATCGGGGATTTCGCGCAGGGATTTGATGAATTCAACGCCGTTCAATCCCGGCATCCGGTAATCCGTCAGGATCAGATCCGGTGTATTTTTACGCGCGCTCTCCAGGGCTTCCGCGGCGCTATCAAAGCTGACAATGGAAATATTACTGCCGATGGTTTTGACAATGGTTTCAAGTACCCGGCGTTCGGTACCTTGATCATCGACAATCATGACCGTTAACACCATGGGATGGTTTCTGTTTTCGGGCGTGAGTGCCATGTCAGCGTCTGTCCGGATTACCGATCGGATCGTTTCAGCAGCACGTAAACAGCGCCGGTGCCGCCGTCAACCGGACGGGCAGAGCAAAAAGCCAGAACCTCGCTGTTGGTCTGCAGCCATTGATTGACCTTGTTCTTGAGTACCGGGTATTTGTCACGCGAGCCGAGGCCCTTGCCATGAATGATCCTGATCGCGTATTGATCTCTTGCCGTACAGTTTGCGATGAAGGCAGTAACCGCCGGCCTGGCCTGATCGACAAACATCCCGTGCAGGTCCAGTTCGGCCTGGATGGCGATGTGACCACGTTTCAATTTGCGCAGCAGTTGTTTTTGCACGCCGGGCCGCAGGAAAGAAAGCTCGTCGCCGGTTTCCACTGCCTCTACAGCGAAGGGCTGTTCCTGCAGTTGCCGCAGAACTTCGGCTGCGTCTTTCAATGTGTGGCTGGGCACCGGCCTGGGTCGGGACTTTTGCTGCCGGGCGCCGGCCAGGTTGTGTGAAACCGGTGTGACAGTGCCGATGCTCTCTCTGAAAAGTTTGCTGTCGTTGGAACTTACCGTATCCATGAGGTTGTTTATTTTGGATTTCATTGGAAATTATAGAATAAAAACGGGTTGTTGTAGAGCAACCACGAATAAATATCCTCAGCTATTCAGTGAATTACAGCTGGTTCGGGCAGCGATGGCTGCCGTGACCGTGGGTAGTGCCACCCATAGTGCCAGTTGCCGCGGCGCTATGGAAGTAGCGGTCAGTCCAGCCAGCGCCTGGCGTTATTGAACATGGCCATCCACGGGCTGTATTCGGATGGCCAGCTTTCATCGATCCAGGAAAACTGCTGCTGCAAAAACACCCGTTCGGGATGCGGCATCATGATCGTGAAACGGCCGTCCGTACTGGTCAAACCGGTGACACCGCCTGCCGATCCGTTGGGATTGCCGGGGTAGCGTTCGGTTACCCTGCCGTGATTATCCACGTAGCGCAGACAAACACCGGCCGGTTCCCCGGTCATGCTTTCACCGAAGCGGGTGCGGCCTTCGCCATGGGCGACGACGATGGGCAGCAGCGATCCCTGCAGGCCGTCGAAGAAAATGGACGCGGAGGCTTCAATCCTGACTTTCACCAGCCGGGCCTCGAACTGTTCGCTGCGGTTGGTGACAAAATCCGGCCAGTCGGCGGCGCCGGGAATGATGCCGCGCAGTTGTGAAAACATCTGACAGCCGTTGCAGACACCGAGGGCGAACGTGTCGGAACGGGTAAAAAACGCCTGGAACTGCTCACACAGAGATTCATTATAAAGAATGGATTTCGCCCAGCCGCCGCCGGCGCCGAGAACATCACCGAATGAAAAGCCGCCGCAGGCCACCAGCCCGTGGCAGGATTTCAAAAGACCGCTATCCTGCCCAAGATCGGACATATGCAGATCCACACATTCGAAGCCGGCGCGATCAAAGGCGGCTGCCATTTCCACCTGGCCGTTGACACCCTGCTCGCGTAGCACGGCGATGCGTGGCCGCGCGCCCTCGATAATACCGGGAACCGCCCGATCCACCGGAAAGTCAGCCTGCATGCCCAGTCCCGGATCCTCCATGTCGCAAACCTGCGCGTATTCCTCGCGGGCGCATTCCGGGTTATCCCGCCGCACCTGCATTTGCAGCGACGTTGCCGACCATTGCGCTTGCAGATCACCAAGGGCTTTATCCAGTATTGCCTCGTCCTTCATGCGGATACGCAAGCGCGGAACGGTTCCGGTATTACCGAGCACGAACACGTGGTTGTCGAGACCGTGGGCATTGAACTGCTCGAGCACGCTTTCCAGTGATGCCTCGCGCACCTGGATCACAGCACCGAGTTCCTCGTTGAACAGGGCCGGGACGGGATCATTCCCGTACTCATCAAGGCTGATGTCCATGCCGGTGCGGCCGGCCAGGCACATTTCCATCAGCGTCACAAACAGACCGCCGTCCGAGCGGTCGTGATAGGCGAGGATATAGCCGCCGTCATTGAGGATCTGCAGGCAACGAAAGAATGCATGTAGTGTTTCGGCGTCATCGACATCGGGGCATTCCCCGCCGATGACATTGAAAACCTGGGTCAGGCAGGAGCCGCCCAGGCGCTTGCGGCCGTTGCCCAGATCGAGGAGTACGATAGCGGTGTCTTCATCGGGCTTTTGCAACTGTGGCGTCAGCGACAGGGTGACATCCGCCACCGGCGCGAACGCGCTGATGATTACCGACAGCGGCGCGGTGACCTGTTTGCCGGTTTCGCCCTCGTTCCAGACGGTGTTCATGGACAGGGAGTCCTTGCCGACGGGAATGCAGATCCCCAGTTGGCGGCACAGTTCGCTGACCGCGGCCACCGTCGTGTACAAACGGTAATCTTCATCGAGTTGATCGCAGGCGGCCATCCAGTTGGCGGACAGGGCGATGTCTTCAAGCGACAGGATCCGCGCCGCGGCAATGTTGGTAATGGCCTCACCCACGGCCATGCGCCCGGAAGCCGGGGCATTGACCAGGGCCATGGGCGTGCGTTCGCCTACGGCCATGGCTTCACCGGTCAGCGATCCGTAGCCGCTGGCCGTAACGGCGCAATCGGCCACCGGCAATTGCCACGGTCCCACCATCTGATCACGGATCACCAGTCCGGAGACGCTGCGATCGCCAATGCTGATCAAAAAGCGTTTGTCGGCAATCGCCGGCAGGTGCAGCAGCCGTTTTATAATCTCATCGAGATCCGTTGTGTGAAAGTCCGGTTCATCAACGTCGAGGGTCGATGCCTTCGCTGATCGCTGCAGGCGGGGCAGTTTGCCCAGCAGCATGGCCAGCGGCATGTTGATCGGCGTGTTGTTGAACAAGGCGTCGGACAATACCAGTTGCTGTTCCGATGTGGCGTAACCAAGCACCGCAAAGGGTGCGCGTTCGCGTTCGCACAATTGCTCGAATACGGCCAGGTGTTTTTCGTCGATGGCCAGCACGTAGCGTTCCTGTGCCTCGTTGCACCAGATCTCCAGCGGCGACAGACCGGGTTCGGCGCTGGGGATCTTTCTCAGTTCAAAATGCGCACCACGGCCGCTGTCACTGACCAGTTCCGGCAGAGCGTTAGAGAGGCCGCCGGCTCCGACATCATGAATGGAAATGATTGGATTACGGCTGCCGAGCGCCCAGCAGCGATCGATGACTTCCTGACAGCGGCGCTGCATCTCCGGGTTATGACGCTGCACCGAGGCGAAGTCCAGATCCTCGTGGCTCGTACCCGAAGCCATGGAAGAGGCCGCCCCGCCGCCGAGCCCGATGAGCATGGCCGGCCCGCCCAGCACCACCAGCCGCGCGCCGGGCGGGATTTCGTGTTTGTGCACATGGGCGGGGCGGATCATGCCGTAGCCACCGGCAATCATCACCGGTTTGTGATAACCGCGGATGCGTCCGGTGGACGGCTGGTATTGTTCGTAGCTGCGAAAATAACCCGCCAGTGCCGGACGTCCGAACTCATTATTAAAAGCGGCGGCGCCAATGGGGCCATCGAGCATGATCTCGAGCGCCGACAGAATGCGATCCGGCTTGCCGTGATCGCTTTCCCAGGGTTGTTCAAAGCCGGGTATGCGCAGATTGGATACACAAAAGCCGGTCATGCCGGCCTTGGGTTTGGCGCCGCGGCCGGTGGCCGACTCATCGCGGATTTCACCGCCGGCGCCGGTGGCGGCACCGGGCAAGGCGGAAATGGCGGTGGGATGATTGTGGGTTTCCACTTTCATCAACAGGTGTACATCCTCGTCGTGCCATTCATAAATGTGATTGTCTCTATGCGGATAAAAGCGGCCGGCGTAATAACCTTGCGCCACTGCCGCATTGTCACTGTAGGCGGACAGCACCCGGCCCGGGTTGGCCTCATGGGTTTGTCGAATCATGTCGAACAGCGAATATTCCATGTCGCGGCCGTCGATGCGCCAGCGGGCGTTGAAAATCTTGTGCCGGCAATGTTCCGAGTTGGCCTGTGCGAACATCATCAGTTCGACATCGGTGGGATTGCGCCCGAGTTGCCGGTAGTTTTTCTCGAGCCAGGTCATCTCCGCCGCTGACAAGGCCAGGCCGAGTTCACTATTGGCTTGTTCCAGCAAGGCCATGCCGCCGCCGAGCAGATCGATCTCGACAAGTTTGCCGGGTTTGTGATGGGCGAAAAGTTGTTCAGCCCGCTCGATTTCAAAATGCACGGTTTCCGTCATGCGATCGTGCAGGCAGGTGGCCATCGCCGCCAGTGTATCGTGGTCAACGGGACGGTCGTCGGCGGTGATGAAGGTCCAGGCGGTGCCGCGTTCCACGCGCGTCACACTGGCCATGCCGCAGTGCTTGAGAATATCCGTCGCCTTGCTGGACCACGGCGATTGCGTACCCATACGCGGCGTGACCAGGAGCTGGATGTTGCCGGGGTCAGTGTCCATGCGCTCACCGTAATCAAGCAGATGCTGGACTACCCGCAGTTCACCCTCGGTCAGTGCCTCGCGGCATTGCAGAAAATGCATATAGCGGGCCTCGATGCCGGTCAGTGCCGGCAGACAGGCTTGCAGGCGGGGCAGTAATTTTTCAATACGGAAGGCGGAAACAGCGCGGGCGCCGGGAATAATGTGCATCTGGGTAGTTAAGAGGTTGCCGGTCACGATCGGAAAGCGTGGAGTTTAGCAGTTAACGCCCGCAGCGGCGATGATCCGGCGCTCAGGGGATCTCGGTCACCTTCACCGCAATATTGCGGAATTCCTGACCACGCCGTCGCGTGGTGGTCAGGTTAAGGCTGCCCTTGTCGTCAAACTGTTCCGAGATCCCGCCGAGTTCTATCCACTCGCCCAGCCGGCCCGTGGCCGTGGTTTCCACGCTCTGGATATCGAAAACACCACCCTCGGCGTCATTGACCCGGTTCAATTGCGGCGCCACCAGCAATGTCACCCGGTCGCCGCTGAGTCGCGGCAGGACATAAAAGCCGGACGTTACATCTCGGTACTGGATACCGTCATGGACTATCACACCGCCGCCGGGTGTGATGATTGTCTGCTGGTTGGCGACAGGAACAGACTGACCCGTGTGTATAAAGGCGGGATAACCCTCGGTCGCCTGGACACTGAAACTGCTCTTGTCTTCACGACTCGAGCGCGTCGACAGCGCCCGGTAACCGATAACATTACCTTCATCATCCCTGATCGCCACCACACCGCCGCCGTGGCGGGCGCCGGGATCCGGACTGGCAATGGTCACGTCTCCGGAGGTGTAACGCCCCGAAATGCCCTGTTCATCACGATTGATATTGCCGTCGACGTTTTGCCGGACAGTGATCATGAGACGGCGCGGGGCGCTGTCGATGCTGTCCAGAACCTGCCGGATCTCTTCCAGGTTCGCCGGTGTCGTCTTCACGACCACCTGGTTATTCATGCCGGTGACGGTGCCGCCATCCGCCACCAGTGGCTGGATAATGGGTAATACATCAGCCGTGAGGCGATGTTTCAGGGGGATCACCTCGACGACCATGGACTCGGCGACGGCAGCGATTGAGACCAGTATGCCGAAACCGGCAACCAGCACGCGTAGTGTGTTCATATCACGATCCTCCTGAAGTTGGGATCGGGAAGGGATGCATCCCACATTTCCTCGAATTCGTTCAGGTACAATGTCGCCTGGCGCCTGTCGTTGAAACTCGCCCGCGCCTCGAAACGCTCACTTTTCTTGCGATTGATGTAACCGATCCCGTCTGCAATCAGTAGACTCGAATTGTAATCCTTGTGTTCAATGCCGGCACGGCGGATTTCCATGAAACTGCTCAGTTTGCTCACCACGTCCAGAAGTCGATGACCGCGGCGGATGATCAGGTCCGGTTCCCAGACGATAATGCGCACCGTGGCTTTCCTCGAGCCGAGCACCAGGTTTTTAATGGCAGCTATGAAATTGACCTGGTCGTAAACCAGGGGATCCAGCTTACGGCTGGCGATTTCCAGCGTCTGCCGGGTTTGCTCGACCAGGGCCGTGGCGCAGAGATTGTTTTCCTCGCTGGTCTCCAGTTGCAGAATGTCCTTGTTCAGACCGCCAAGTTCAAAGTTGTCCAGATTCAGCATGATCGAATTCAAGTGAGATGATTTGACCTCAAGTATATCGTCTTGTACCTGACCGCGTCAGTCACCGGCCGGCAATTTTTTTCGCATTTTGCAATGCGGATCCCGGCCACGTCCCATTGCAGGGTTACCGGGATCCCCGGCTACTTGATGGATACACAGGTGCGTAGGTAGCGGATGTCGTCGCAGTACGCCTGCCAGTCGGCTGGATCGAGTCTAAATGCCGGGGACCCGGTCATCAGGGCATTGTTGTGCAGATGTAAAACAATGACGAATGGTTATTATGACAACAGCCTCATGCAGGGCATAATAACCGGGCATGCGCGAGAACCGGCTTCGCGTGTCAATCCTATGGATCGCCCATGAACCGAATTGATCGCATTTATCAATTGCACCGCATACTGGCCAGCCGGCGCACGCCGATCGCCCGGAAGGCGCTCGAAGAGAAAATGGAATGTTCGCGAGCCACAATAATCCGGGTGATCCGGGAGATGCGACTTTACTTCAATGCTCCCATTGAATATGACTACGGCCGTAACGGCTATCATTACAAGAGCGGGGATAACCCGGAGTATGAATTGCCCGGACTGTGGTTCAGCGCCGAGGAAATTCATGCGCTGCTGACGTCGCATAACCTGCTCACCCAGGTACAGCCGGGTCTGCTGGATCCCTACATCAATCCGCTGGTAGACAGACTGAATAACATCCTCAGTGGCCAACACGGTAGCGGCGAGGATCTGGCCCGGCGCATACGCATCATTCAGTCTGCGCCGCGCACGGTGGAACTGGAATTGTTTCGCAAGGTGGCGGACGCCGTACTCAGTCGCAAACGGCTGAAGGTGCTCTATCACGGCCGCGAACGCGATGAAACCACCGAACGCTGGTTATCACCGCAACGGCTGGTGTATTACCGCGACAACTGGTACCTGGATGCCTGGTGCCATCTGCGCAGGGGTCTGCGCAGCTTTTCCCTGGATCGAATGCATGTGGTGTATGCCGGGGAAAAGGCGAGGGAAGTGGCCGAATCAGCCCTTGATGATCATTTTAGTAGCTCCTACGGTATCTTTGCCGGGCGCCCGGCGCATACAGCACTCATCCGCTTCAGCGCCAGCGCCGCCCGCTGGGTGGCCGACGAGCACTGGCATTCGAGCCAGGTCTTGCGGGTACTGAAAGACGGCCGCTGCGAAGTCAGCGTGCCCTACAGCGATCACCGCGAACTGGTCATGGATATTCTTAAATACGGTCCTGATGCCGAGGTGCTGAAACCGAAAGCCCTGCGCGATGCCGTGCAACAGGCCCTGACCGTTGCGCTCGGGCAATATCAGCAGGGCGCGACGCCGTGAAATTCGGCAGATTTGAAGCCACCGTGAAGGTCCTGAACGGGGCTGATGTGCGCTACCTGGTGGACGGATAGGCTGGCGGTAGCTGCCCATGGTTACGGCCGGCAGTGATTCACATTCCGGGCCGGCCAGCACGGTAAAGTTATAAACTGATAATTATCAGCTCATGTCTGATACTCCACGCATAAAGCTGTTTGACGCACACTTTCACATCATTGACCGCCGCTTCCCGCTGCTGTCCAACCAGGGCTATGTGCCGGAATACTTCAGTTGTGAGGACTACCTCGAGCGTATGCAGGCATACCGCCTGTTGGGTGGTGCGGTTGTATCCGGTTCATTCCAGGCATTTGACCAGAGCTATCTGGTGGATGCCTTGCACAGGCTTGGACCATCATTTGCAGGGGTGACCCGGCTGCCGTCATCGGTTACGGATGATGATGTGCTTGCCCTGAACGCAGCCGGGGTACGGGCGGCAAGGTTTAACCTGATGCGGGGCGGATCGGATGAAGTCAATGAGCTGGAACAGATGGCGTGTCGTTTACATGATCTCGCCGGCTGGCATGTGGAGTTATACGCGGATTCAACTGCATTGCGCGCATTGTCCGGCGTTCTGATGTCCCTGCCCGCAGTCAGCATCGATCATCTGGGTCTTTGCGATGACGGCTTTGATATACTTCTCGAACTTGCTGCACACGGCGTGCGGGTCAAGGCCAGCGGCTTCGGGCGGGTGAAGATGAATATTCAAGGCGCTTTACAGGAGTTATATGCCGCCAATCCCGATTGTCTGATGTTCGGTACTGATCTTCCGTCAACACGCGCGCCACGCCCTTATCGTGATGACGATATAGACATCATCGCCGCTGCCCTGGGTGAGCAGGGTCTACGCAAAGTGCTTTATGAAAATGCGGTCAGTTATTACCGAATGGACAGTGACTGACACTGCGCGCGCCGGCCAGAGCGCCGGGAGACAAAAACAGGAACTGAAGCTCATATGGCAATTCTACTGTTCATCGCCGGACTGGTCTTTCTGATTATCGGCGCCGAAGCCCTGGTACGCGGGGCATCTCGCCTGGCGTCGGATTTCGGCATTTCACCATTGGTCATCGGACTGACCGTGGTAGCGTTCGGCACCAGCTCGCCCGAGCTTGCGGTCAGCGTCAAATCAGCACTGTCTGGCCAGGCGGGTATTGCCGTGGGCAACGTCATCGGCAGTAACATTTTCAACGTTCTTTTTATTCTCGGTCTTTCCGCCCTGATCGTACCGCTGGTCGTATCGCAACAACTGGTGCGGCTGGATGTGCCATTGATGATCGTGCTCTCGGTGATTGTTCTGATCCTGTCGCTGGATGAAAACCTGGGCCGCGCCAACGGACTCATGCTGGTCACGGGCCTCGTTATTTACGTCGGTTTCCTGGTTTACCAGAGCCGCCGGGAAAGTGCCGGGGTGAAAGAGGAGTACGCCAGGGAATTCGGTACGCAAACACATGTTAAAAGCAACCGGTTTCAAAACGCGGGACTGGTGCTCGGCGGACTTGTATTGTTGGTGCTCGGTTCGCGCTGGCTTGTCGATAGCGCGGTCGCCTTTGCCACGTATATGGGCGTCAGCGAACTGGTCGTGGGATTGACCATTGTCGCGGCGGGTACATCGCTGCCGGAAGTGGTTACCTCGGTCATCGCGGCCATACGCGGAGAACGCGACATCGCTGTTGGTAATGTTGTCGGCAGTAATATCTTCAACATGATGGGAGTGCTTGGCATTGCCAGTATCGTTGCGCCATCAGGCATTGAAGTGTCAACCGCGGTCATCGGTTTCGATTTACCGGTCATGATCGGGGTGGCGGTGATATGCCTGCCCATATTTTTTACCGGTGGCGTCATCAGCCGGCGGGAAGGCATGTTATTACTGGGCTACTATGTGGCCTATACACTGTATCTCATCCTCGCCGCGTCTCACCATGATGCCTTGCCGGTATTCAGTGCAGTCATGCTGTACTTCGTGATCCCGCTGACCGTGGTCACTGTAGTATTGATAACACTGCAGGAAATACGTACCCGGAAAAAGAGCTCTCCGGAATGATTCCAGGGACGAATATGAGTTACTACGCCAGGCATGGAGCCGGACGGATACTTTATCAGCGCTGCAAGCGCTGCCGGCAGGCTATACCGCTCTGTTGATTTCCAGTTTGGAGGCCATAATGACCGGTTTTAACATAAAGACGCACTGGCAGAAAATCTACAAGGAGAAAGGGCCGGCGGATGTAAGCTGGTTCCAGGCCGAACCGGCCATTTCCCTGGAACTCATCAACAATTGTGAGCTTGCACTTTCGGATCCGGTTATTGATGTTGGTGGCGGCGCATCCGTTCTTGTCGATCGTTTAATCAACAGCGGATACTCCCGCCTTGCGGTCCTGGATATTTCCGCGCAGGCCCTGGCGGAATCAAAACGAAGACTGGGCGATGACGCGGAACGGGTGCAGTGGATTGAGTGCGACATTACGGCGTATGAACCGCGCGAGCCGTTTGCTCTTTGGCACGACCGGGCCGTGTTCCATTTCCTGACGCAATCCGGTGACCGTAAAAACTATGTTTCCGTTCTCAACAAGGCCCTCCGTCCCGGCGGCCATCTCATAATGGCCTCGTTTGCCATCGATGGTCCCGAGAAATGCAGTGGCCTGCCGATTGTGCAATACGACGCCCCAAAACTGTTGTCAGAGCTCGGACCGGGCTTTCGCCTGGTCGAGGAACGAACAGAAAGTCATATTACGCCGGGACAACAAATACAGAAGTTTGCCTGGTTTCGGCTCGTTCGTGTTGATGATTAATATATCACCTGATACCGGGTACCGGTGATGCTGCGCAGGCGGCACGCGCAAACCCGGCTGTAATGACTTGTCGATGCCTTCAGTCACCGCGGGAAACCGGTTAGATAATTAACCTGTCAGTGACTCACAATTTGAGCCACTACCTGCTGTAAACTGAAATAATCAGTGACTGACTTTGATTAGTCACACTGCAAACATTTCAGGCGACCACGGATGAATATCAGACTATTCAGCACCTTGCCGTATGCCTCGTTACCTGCCGTCCCGCTGACGTCAGATGTCGTGTTTCGCCCGAACAGCACTGAACTCCAGGGCAATCACGCTGATTTCGATTCCTTTTCAGCTATCCGGCCTGTACATCGGCATGGCTCATTTGCCGCCATTAACACGTCAGGGGAAATATCCCGCTATCCATGGAACAGGGAAAACACCGTCCTTGAGACGTTGTCCGGTTAATGATTCGGGGGCATGCGGATATGGCCGTTATTCCGGGGCAAATGCTGGCAAGACTGACAATCATGGCGGCCTTTCAGGGTTGCGAGGACATTGAATTTTATTGCCAGGACGGCAAGGGCGCTGTGCGCTATTTCCGTTATACAGATGGACAAACTGATGAATACGAACAAATTTTCACACAGGACAAGAAAGGCTGCGGGAAGCTGCAGGCGGTGCTGGATTTTCCTGAGCCGATTATGGAAGGCGAAGAAATGCTGGGTTGCGATGGAGTAACGTACACACTGACACTCTTTAAAAATGGAACCGAAATGACCTGGTCATGGTGGTGCGATGCACCAAAAGGCTGGGAGGCAGTGGTGAAGGCCAGCAATGCCTTGCTCAAAGCGGCGAAAGTCAATGACAGGGTGAGGATTAGGCAGGCTCAGTAATTGAGCCTGTAGCTGCATTAGAATCAACACAAAATACCACAATGGATATCTGCCATGAACAGACGCCGTTTCCTCCAGGCCTTGCCCGGTCTGGCCGCATTGCTGCCGGTCACACTGGCAGCCCGGCCAAAAACCGTTCTTGCTCCACACTTAACTCTGCTCACATCCCGACTGGCCGGATATCATTATTATGCCGGTGAAAAACTCTGGTCAAATATTACGCGCGGTGACGAACTGGAACTGTTTCGTGAACCCGGCAACCCGCACGACAGGCAGGCCGTGGCGCTGCTCTGGAAGGGTTACAAATTGGGTTATATCCCGCGCCGGGACAACACAGTCATCGCACAACTGCTTGATCGGGGCATGCCTCTGCGATGCCGGATCTCAGTCAGGCGAGAATCACCGGATCCATGGAATCGCATTCATTTCATGGTGACTGCAAACATGTAATTCAGAGTAAATCGACTATAGTTATTATCGGGGCCCCGAATGGGACATTCAAAAAATACCAGGGAATAGCCATGGATAGCGTCATATCCATCAACCAGGGGAATCATCCCTTCATCATCTGCTTTTACCTGACGACAGGTTTCAAGCCTTTCCTGACAACCGCTTTGGCAAACGGCTCCGGCGTGATTTCCGGAATGCCGGAAGTGTCAATGTCTTCATCGCGCATGGCATCGACCCGTTTCCAGTCTGTACGGGATTCCCGGGAACTGTTTTGTTTACTCATATTCATCCGCTGCATCCGGCAGGCAAAAGAAGAAGAGATTACATTAAGTCAGCGCCTCGGGGATCTTCAATCCCGATTGGCGGGCCGCCCGGTTCAGTTGCCCGTCAAAGCAGGCGAAAATCATTTCCGCGTGATGATTCTCCTGTTTCAAGGCATGGGCCGCCGCCAGGTGCATGGCGTCATACGCCTTAAGAGGAAATTGCCGAACCAGCCTGACAGCATCGACAAGCAAGCGGTCACTGGTGGCTATCACCAGAGTCAAGGACCAGTCTTCATTAAACTCAGCATGTACCTGCCGCAGTTGCTCCGCATCCAGACGCTGTTCCCGATAGGCGCGTTCAAAAGCGGCCGATATCTCGACCAGAGCCAATTCATGAGCGGCGATGATCGCCGCCTGCTCCATCAGCATCATGACTTCTTCCCGGCCAGGTTCCCGAATATAGTTCTTGATGAAAGCGGACGAATCCAGATACAGGATCATCGCCGGTCATCCAGGAGCGTTTCCGCAACAGTTTTCTCGCCTTGCTTGACTGCAGCCCCGGGTCGCAACTCCGGTTTGCCACCGGCCCAACGCACCCAGGGTAGTGACATCAATCGTTCAATGGCCGCTGCTTCCGTAGTGCCATACTCCTCTCCGATCGCATTCGGCGGCACCAGTTTCGCTACTACGCGCTTATGGGATGTGACGACAACCTCTTCGCCCGCTGCTACCCGGCGCAGGTATTCGGATAAGTGGTCTTTGAGTTCACGAACAGAAACTTTCATGGGACACCGCCTGATTTGTGGCCATATATTTGAAATTGTAGCCACATTTTTGTTACGAAGCCACGGCATGAAAAAAGTCTTTATAAATCAATTACATTATATTTTACGCAGCCCCATGCTGTGGCCTTATTGAACTGATGAGTGGGTGCTTATAGTGAAATATTCAGATTTTTTTAAGAAAGCGTACGGCAAGGAAACAGAAGAAAACTTCGGGCCGTATGACTACCAGGAAAAACTAGCGAAAGAGCCTTGGCCGGAGTTGCTGGAAGTGCCGACCGGGATGGGCAAGACCGCTGCGATCATTTTGGCGTGGCTCTACAAACGGAGATTTCAACATGACGCTGATACCCCTAGACGATTAACTTACTGCCTACCAATGCGGGTGTTGGTCGAACAAACTGAACGTAATGTTCGCGAGTGGCTTGAGAACCTGAATTTATTGGGAAATGCCGGTGAGGGAAAAGTTTCCGTGCATCTGATAATGGGCGGTGAACCGGATACCAGGTCATGGGTTGAGTACCCGGAAGAAGACATGATTATCCTGGGTACACAGGATATGTTGTTATCAAGGGCATTAATGCGGGGATACGGCATGAGCCGTTACCGTTGGCCGATTGATTTCGCCTTGTTACATAACGATGCATTATGGGTCTACGATGAAATTCAACTCATGGGGCCGGCGTTGCCGACAAGTACTCAACTTGAAGCATTCCGGCGCAGTGAACAAGGTGACTCTGCATACCTCAGCCGGAGTTTGTGGATGTCGGCGACATTGAAGCCGGATTGGCTGAACAGTATTGATTTTCGTGTTCACTCTCAGGATTTAAACCGCCTTTGTTTGTCACAAGAAGAAAAACAAGCGCCTGCCATAATAAAACGCTGGAAAGCCAATAAGCAGTTAAATAAGGCCGCTACTCAGCTTGGCCCTGAAAACAGAAAAAAGAATGCCGCTGATTACATTGACACCCTGGCGGATGAAGTGATTAACGCACATGTGGCAGAGACACAAACATTAATTATCATTAACCGCGTAGAACGCGCTCAGGATTTATATAAGGCAATCGGTAAAAAGCTAAAGGATGTCCCGCGATTATTATTACATGCCCGTTTTCGTCCCACGGAACGTCGTGCTATAGAGCACGCTTTACATAATTCCCTTGATGATAAGGGGCGCATCATCATCGCGACACAGGCTATCGAAGCCGGTGTGGATATCAGCAGCCGCTTGCTCTTTACTGAGCTGGCCCCCTGGTCTTCACTCGTGCAACGATTTGGACGTTGTAATCGTGCAGGTGAACATGACGTGGCGGAAATACGTTGGATTGATATCGCAGGTGACGCAAATGAATACGTGCCGTATGACGCGGAAGCCTTATCAACCGCCCGGCAGACCCTGGAAAAAGTTACCAGTGCGAGTCCTTCAGATCTCCCGGGAATAGAAGAAGCTTTCCCTGTTACGCAAGTACTGCGCCGGAAGGATTTCCTGGAATTGTTCAATACTGATCCCGATCTTTCCGGTTTTGATATTGATATCTCGCCTTATATCCGGGACACGGGCACACCGCAGGTCCAGGTATTCTGGCGCGATTTTGAGGAAAAACCCGTCGGGGAAGCGAAACCCTATCGTAACGAAATTTGCCCGGTAAGCATCACTCAGATTAATGCGCACCTTGGTAAAGAGAGTAAAGCCTGGTGTTGGGACAGCTTGGCAGGGGAGTGGGTAGCGATTCAAGGTAACCGTATTCGTCCCGGCATGACGTTAATGTTACGTGTTGCCGATGGCGGTTATGATCCGCAATCGGGTTTTTTACCTAAGTCGAAAAAGCAGGTGAGTGCGATTAAGGAAAAAGGTTTGGCAACTGAGGAAGATTATGTTGGTGATCCCCTGACAACGATTGGCCGTTGGGTGTCATTGACGGAACACTTGCAGGACGTTGCCGGGGCGGCTGAGGATTTATGCGGGAAAATAGGCGTTGAGAAGGAAGTAGCCGAACTACTCATAACCGCAGGACGTTGGCACGATATCGGCAAGGCCCACCCCGCTTTTCAACATGCCCTGAACACGACCAATGCTGAACACCCGGCGCCGGATAACAATACGATGTGGGCCAAGTCGGCCAACAAAGGGTGCTTGCAATACGGCATACCGATTGATGAAAAACTGCAAAAACGCCCGTACTTTCGCCACGAACTGGCCTCAGCCCTGGCGTGGTTGGAACATAAACAGGACCATCCGCACGTTGATTTAATTGCCTACCTGATCGCTGCTCATCACGGCAAGGTGAGACTGGGGCTGCGTGCTTTGCCCAATGAAAAGGAACCTGATGACGATCGATTGTTTGCACGGGGCGTATGGACAGGCGATAAGTTACCGCAGGTAAGATTAAATGGTGAACTTGTCCCGGAAACAGTATTAAAACTGGACCTTATGCAGCTTGGCGAAAGTCCTGAACAGGGAGCGTCCTGGACTACCCGTACCCGCCGTTTATTATCGCAATATGGCCCATTCCAGTTGGCCCGGCTTGAAACAGTAGTTCGTCTGGCTGATTGGCGCGCCTCTCGAATGGAGCAGGAGAACAAAAATGACTGAAATCAAATTAACGGGTTGTTGCCCGGCGCCGTTAGCCTCCTATCTTAAATCGCTGGGTATTTTCCGGATTTTGGCCGAGCAGGCCGATCCTGATATTAAAGGGTATTGGCAAAACGATACATTCATTTTGTTAAGCAGATTAACCAATCAGGAAGTCGTGACTTTTTTCCTGGATTCTTACCAACCGTCTTCGATAATCGCTCCCTGGAACGGCGGCAGCGGATTCTTCCCCAACGATAATAAAACGGGAATTGATGCGCTTTCTGCAAGTGACGCCGAACGCTTTCGTAAACTGCGTTCAGCCATTGAGACAGCCAAGTGTGTTTTGGGAGCGGCAGGCGTTACGGAAAAACCGCATAGCGAACAGAAACGAGGATTATTGCAACGGCTACGTTGTGAACTGGATGACCACGCCTTGTTATGGTTGGATGCCGCAGTATTGTTGACGGAAGAAAACCCACGCTATCCACCATTATTGGGAACAGGCGGCAATGATGGTCGTTTGGACTTTACCAACAATTATATGCAGCGCTTAGTTGAATTGTTTGATGCGGCCTCCGGTAAGGCTGCACCGGAAGCTTCCAAGCTGCTGAATTCTGCATTATTTGGTATGTCGACGACGGGACTTAAATCCTCTGCCATTGGTCAGTTTTACCCTGGCGCTGCGGGCGGTCCTAATGCAACCACCGGGTTTGATGCCGGTTCGTTAATTAATCCATGGGATTTTGTTCTTATGCTGGAAGGCGCGGTATTGTTTGCCGCCGCCGCTACGCGCCGGCTTGAAAGTGCCGAACCCGGAGTAATGAGTTATCCATTTACCGTGCGGGCAACAGGCAGCGGAGAAGGCAACACGGCGCTCAATGACGAAGGGAATGCACGCGCGGAAATCTGGTTACCTCTTTGGAACAACCCAACGGGCCTGGAAGAAATAAAGAACCTGCTCTCTGAAGGCAGGGTGACACTGGATAGGAAACCGGTTCGAGATGGCCTGGACTTTGTGCGGGCCATTTCGCGGCTGGGTATTGAAAGAGGCATAGACGCATTTCAGCGTTATGCGTTTGTCATGCGTTCCGGGAAAGCCTATCTGGCAACACCGCTCGCCAGAGTAAATGTCAGCAGGAATACTGCCGCACGGCTCATAGATCAACTGGATAGCCGGGAAAGCAATAATTGGTTATACCGGTTCAGGAAACTGGCTCGCGCCAAGGAATCGCCTGCAAGGATCCAAAGCCTGGTCAGAAAACTGGAAGATGCTTTATTTGACCTTGCCAAATTTGATGAACCAAAATATGTGCAACAAGTGTTGATTCTATTGGGACAGATTCAGGGTTATTTAAGCGAAAGTTCGGCAGGTCGCGAAAAATGCTCGCCGGTGCCCGTGCTCACAGAGGAATGGGTAAACAAAGCAAACGACAACAGCCCAGAGTTCCAAATTGCCTGTGCCTTGGCAAGCATCCATGCAAAAGTAGTTAATGATAAATCACCAATTGCCATGTTTATGGCCGAGCATTTTGCCCCAGTACAGGAATCATATAAATTCCGCAAATGGGATGAAGAAGCACACCATAGTGTAGTGTGGAGTCGTAATACTCTGGAAGATAATTTATATGCAGTATTACAGCGACGGCTTCTGGATGTTGAACGAAACAGCCTTCCGGATAAACCCTTGGCCGGCACCGCGTCGGCACCGTTATCTGCTATTACCGCATGGTTCAATGGTGGAGCGGATCCCCGGAGAATAACTGATTTGCTTGCCGGATTGGTTCTGATACGGCTGTCATTTAGCCTGGCTGATGACAGTTACGATTACCCGTTGCCCGCAGCGTACGCGTTACTGAAACCTTTCTTCTGTACAGATGAGCAGTTACACAAAACGGGGTTATTGCCCAAAGAGGTCTGTTTGCCGTTGTCCCGCGAACTTGTAATGCGAATTTGGCGTAACGATTCCGGGGTGTTGGATTTGGCTAAACGACGGCTGAAAGCAGCCGCATGTCCATTGCAAGGAGAGCATATTCGCTATGAAGGAAACAACGGACGTGCGCTGCTGGCAGCGCTGATGATACCCATTTCCAATAAGTCACTGCAAAAACTCACCGATCCATTACGCACAAAACAGCAACCTGCAACTGAAACGATTATTGAATAAGGAGAAAAAACATGGCTATAGATTTTTCATCTCTGTCCGGCAACCCGCGTTTATTAATAGAGGCTGAACTTAAACCTGTACAGGGCACACGATTTCAACCCACGGGCTTTCCCGATCTGGGCGCCGCGGAATACAGCAGCCCGGATGGCTCCATGCGCATGATACTGGTTGAGTCTGCCCAGAGCATGGCAAACCGGCTGGAGGCGGTGTGTTGGGATGAGGTTGCCGACGGTTGGGTAGAAGCCTTGAAAGGGCTGCCTGTAATTAAAGTTAAAGATAAGAGTGGTAAGTCATTGACTAACTCCGTGCTGGAAGCACACAGGATAAATTCCCCTTACATTCTGGAAAGTAAAGACAAAACAGTTTTTGATATGCTAAAGACCGAACTGGCGCACATGGAAGAAGGCCGTGTCGATATCCGCAAACTGGCGGCAACCTTACTGAAACTTGATACCAATGCTATTTTACATGGTGTATTTCTAGCCAAAAAGGAGTTGGCAGGCGGCAGGTTGCGCCTGCCGCGAGCGCTATCAGCATTCATTGAAGCAGAAGATGTGAAAGTCGCATCAAGCGGGGGTGTAAAACTGGACCACGTGAAACCTGGTAAAGGCGATGAAGGTAAAACGGCAAAGGAAGGATTTGGTAATGTTCCCTTTGCCAGAGATGAATATGTATCTCCAAAAATCACCGCCTATTTCAACCTGGACCTCGCCCAAATCCGTGCCTTTGGGCTTGGTGAAAATGTCGATAATTTATTAATCACCATTTCGTTATTTAAAATTCTTCGCTTTCTTGAAACGGGACTGCGCCTGCGCACGGCATGCGATCTAGAACCGGTGAAAATTAATATCAAACGCCCGAAAGATTTTCAATTGCCCGATCTCAAGACATTGGCAGCGGAACTGCCCGGCCTGATTGAGGCTGTAGCAGATGAAGGCCGTTTCAATGAACCACGCGTGCTCGAAATGACATACGAGAAATAATTATGCTGGCAATTCAATTAGATTTCATTGCAGGACGTTATCATGCCAATCCCTGGGGCCGTCATGTCAATGAAGCGGATGTGGAATGGCCACCTTCACCCTGGCGCCTGTTACGGGCACTAATAGCGACTTGGCACCGTAAACTGGATCAGTCTCTCTATTCGGAAGAACTGCTCGAATCGCTGATACACAAGGTAAGTGGACAATTGCCGGCGTACCGGTTGCCGCCTGCGATACGGACTCATAGCCGCCATTACATGCCCGTGAGGGAAGGCGCAAAAGAAAAGCCGGTGCTTATTTTCGATGCATTTGTTCGTGTTGAAACAAATGAACCTCTGATTGCCGTTTGGGAAAACGTGCAATTGGAGCCAAGGGAAGAGCAATTATTGGCGATATTGCTGCACAATCTCGGCTTCTTGGGCCGCACTGAAAGCTGGGCCGAATCAGCCTTATTAACAGATTGGAAAGGGAACATAAATTGCCTATCTTCCGAGTTGGCATTGGATACTGAAACCGGAGAAATCAGAGAGCCGGTGCGTCTGATAACGCCAATGGCTTCTGATGAATACCGGAAGTGGCATTCTGAAACGATAGCTTCACTGGATTGGGAATCGATGAAACGAAAAGTTCATCAACAATTAAAGAAAACCCTGCCTGAAAAACTGATTGATGCATTACGCCTGGAAACAGGTGATATACAAGCGGCGGGTTGGAGCCAGCCCCCCGGCGCAAAATTTGTTACCTATCAACGGCCTTACGATTGCTTTCGCGCACAGACAAAACCACGAATCCTGCACGTTATTTCAGATACTCCGGGACGTTCCAATAATTCAGTACGAATAGCGCTACATGGAAAACCATTGCCTCGTATTGAAGACGCCGTCCGTGTCGGCGAATGGCTACGCATGGGATTGATGGGCAAGGCCAAACGAATTCTCGGTGAAAACAACATTCCCCGGGTTCTGTCCGGTCATGAGATGCCGGAAGAGAATAAACATGATCATGCCTTTTATCTGCCGGAGGATGTGGATGGCGATGGACATATTGATCATATTACCGTCTATGCCCGATCTGGATTTGACAGGGATACATTACGGGTATTAAAAGAAATGACCCGCTTATGGAATCAGAAAGGCCAGGAATGGAAACTGATCCTGGAAGACTATGGCCCGCATGAACGGTTGAAAGCATATTCTCCATTGTTGGCTGAATCTGCAACGTGGGCAAGTGTAACGCCCTATTTGCATCCCTGGTTTCAAAAGAAAAACTTCACTGTTGCGGATCAGATCAAAAAAGAATGTCGCATTCGCAGCTTGCCGGAACCAGTAAAGATCGAACGCCTGGAATCTATCTGCATTAATGGCCGCGAACGCAAACCCATCCACTTCCACCGCTTTCGCAACAAACGCGGCCTGACCCAGCCGGATACCCACGGCAGCTTCTGGAAGCTGACCTTTCCCCAACCAGTCTACGGCCCGCTGGCGCTGGGCTTCGGTTGTCACTATGGGCTGGGGATGTTTAAAGCGAAATGACATATTTATGGTTAACTACAAAATATTCAGCACTTCGCTTGCAGGACACCTGTAAGATTTGACGTTACTCCCGATCAGAAACATGGGAAAACCCTGCAATTTTGCTAAGCTTAAGCACCTTTTATCTGATCTGGATATTCATAAGGAAAATCAAATGACTACGATTAACTGGAAAAAACATATCATTGCAGACGCTGATGTTTTGACTGGTAAACCAGTTATCAAGGGAACCCGGTTATCTGTCGAATTCATTCTCGGATTGCTGGCGGAAGGCTGGGACGAAAAGAAAATTCTGGAAAACTATCCACAGCTCAATGCCGCAGATCTGCAAGCAATCTTTTCCTACGCGTCTGAATGCCTGAAAGATGAGGAGTATCTCGCACTCAGGCAAGTTCAGGAGTGAAACTGCTGGCTAATGAAAATATCCCATTAGCCAGCGTTGCCGCATTGCGCACGGCTGGTCATGATGTACTTTCCCTGTCCCTGGATTCTCCCGGAATAAAAGATGAGGCTGTTTTAGCATTGGCCCGTGAACAGGACAGAATTCATGTTACATTTTCGGGATTATGGTGAGCTTGTCTACAGACGCAGTTTGCCCGCTCCGCCTGGTGTGATTTATATGCGGTTTGTTCCACTAACATCCACAGAACCGGCTCAAACATTACAATCCATATTTGAACAGGGAATTCAGATTGCCGGATATTTTCTTGTAATTGAACGCGACAGTCTTCGCAGACGGCCCTTGCCAGAATTATAATAATCAAGTAATAAAATTACAGGTGTCATTTACACCCTTGGTATATCAAAAAACTTACCATTGAAAATCAGGCAGAAAAGAATGCCGCCTACGTGACTTACCGGAATCGGTTGGTTTTGAACGTTTGAAATCCATCTCGATCAAAGGGCGTGAGCACAAACCTATCCACTTCCACCGCTTCCGCAATTAAGGCGGCCAATTCCGGCCCGATACTCACCGTAAAATCTGCTACTCTTATAAAAAAACAAGATTGAACACGGAGAAACTGGATGCAGGAAATCCAGATCGAACTCCCTCTGCCTTTTCCGGAACTCTCCGGCGACCAGCCGCTGTTACCTGCGCGCATGGTCAACGAATACCAGTACTGTCCCCGTCTGGCCTATCTCGAATGGGTGCAGGGTGAATGGGCGGAATCATCCGATACAGTGCAGGGCCGCTATCAACACCGGCGTGTGGACAAGCCCTCAGGCAAACTGCCGAAGCCGGAAGAGCTTGAGGAAGACGACAAGATCCATGCCCGTTCAATCACGTTGTCGTCAAACCGCCTGGGTGTTATCGCCAAACTGGATCTGATCGAGGTGGAGGAGGGCACCGTGACTCCCGTCGATTACAAGAAAGGCAAGCGCCCGCATGTGGCCAGGGGCGCCTATGATCCGGAACGTGTCCAATTGTGCCTGCAGGGTATGCTGCTGGAGGAACACGGTTATGAATGCAATGAAGGTGTTCTGTATTTCGCCGAATCAAAAGAACGTGTCACGATAAAGTTTGATGAAGAACTGCGTAATCTGACTGTATCGGCCATCAGTGGCATGCGGCTCATTGCCGAGGGTGGACAAATACCGCCGCCATTGGAAGACAGTCCCAAATGCCCGCGTTGTTCCTTGGTCGGGATCTGCCTGCCGGATGAAGTCAATTTTTTCCGCCATACCGAATCACCTCCGCGACCGTTGGCAGTGGGCCGTGAGGAAGCCCTGCCACTGTATGTTCAGGCGAACAAGGCATCGGTTCGTAAGAAAGGCGACACCCTTGAAATCGCTGTTGATGATAAAGCCGTCACACGGGCACGATTGATGGAGGTATCGCAGGTAGTGGTGATGGGTAATGTCTATATCACCACACCCACCTTGCATGAACTGATGCGCCGGGAAATTCCAATAACCTGGCATTCCTACGGCGGTTGGTTCCTGGGGCATAGCGTGGGTGTGGGGCACAAAAACGTGGAACTGCGTACGGCGCAATACCAGGCCAGCTTTGATGAGCAGGTTTGCCTGAATCTGGCCAGAGGTCTGGTGCGCGCCAAGATCCTTAATTGTCGAACCCTGTTACGGCGAAACTGGAAGACCAGTGATGACAACAAGACGCTGATTGGTGAATTACGGCGCAACGCGGATCAGGCGGCCCGGGTATCCTCGATTCCAGTTCTTCTGGGTGTGGAAGGCAATGCGGCGGCCGGGTATTTCGGTGCATTTAATAATCTGATTAAACAGCAAGACGACGAAACCGAATTTACTTTCGATTTCCAAACCAGGAACCGCAGGCCGCCAACGGACCCGATCAATGCCTTGTTGTCGTATGCTTATACGTTGCTCGTGAAAACCTGGACCGTCACTTTGACGGCTGTCGGCTTCGATGCCTATCGCGGTTTTTATCATCAGCCCCGCTATGGCAGGCCGGCGTTGGCGCTCGATATGATGGAACCCTTTCGGCCGCTGATTGCGGAGTCCGTTGTCCTCACGGCGATCAACAACGGCGAGGTCAGGCCCAGTGATTTTATTTCCGCCGCAGGCAGCGTGAATCTGACCCCGGATGGTCGCAAACGATTTATCGCAACCTATGAGCGTCGTCTGAGCCAGGAGATCACACACCCATTGTTTGGTTATCGGCTCAGTTACCGGCGTTTGCTGGAATTGCAGGCGAGATTACTGGCCCGGTTCCTGTTAGGCGACATTATTGAGTATCCTCAATTGATAACCCGGTGAGCAGACATGACAGAGCATATTTACATCGTGGCGTACGATATCAGTGACCAGAAACGATGGCGCGCCATCTTCAAACTGATGAATGGATACGGTGAGTGGTTACAGCTATCGATTTTTCAATGCCGGCTTTCTGCAAAACGGCATGCCGAACTTACAGCCACACTTGACGAACTGATTCACCACCGCGAGGATCATGTACTATTATTGGATCTGGGACCTGCGGATTCGGTTGACCCACGGGTAACGAGTCTGGGTAAGGATTTTAATGCTGTCGCAAGAGAACCGGTAATCGTCTGATTTTTTTTGCCGGTGGCAGGCGAGCACAGGGGTGATGACTGAAAACCCGGTGACCTCTCGTATTGTAAATGTTCTTTAACAATCAGATAATTAGGAGATGATTGATGATTATGGTAATCATCAAACCGGTCACTTTTGTGTTTTCTTGCCCAGGTCTCGCACTCCAGCCCGGAATGCGGCATGTGGCAAGGATCACAGGAGGAGCCGTTTTCCGCAGCGTTACGCTGCGGCCTCATTGAAGCATGTTGTGTTTCGCGGCCATCTCGTTTTCGGCCTCGTTTTCCGCAGCGTTACGCTGCGGCCTCATTGAAGCTGAATATCTGTATGAATGGATTAATGAATGGCGTGAAGTTTTCCGCAGCGTTACGCTGCGGCCTCATTGAAGCTATTACGCAGATCCCCGATATTACGCCGCGCGCCTCGTTTTCCGCAGCGTTACGCTGCGGCCTCATTGAAGCCAGCGTGGTGCCGGTGAGATCGAGTTCAACAGTCATGTTTTCCGCAGCGTTACGCTGCGGCCTCATTGAAGCGAATTCATCGCGCAACCGTTTGAAAAAATACCCCATGGTTTTCCGCAGCGTTACGCTGCGGCCTCATTGAAGCGCCGGATGAATATGCGAACGTGTGGGTGCAGCGATGGGTTTTCCGCAGCGTTACGCTGCGGCCTCATTGAAGCCACATGCTGGATGGCTACGAGGATGCCGAGCTGGTGGTTTTCCGCAGCGTTACGCTGCGGCCTCATTGAAGCTTGGATTCTTTATCCATTTCAACCTCGATATCGCGCGTTTTCCGCAGCGTTACGCTGCGGCCTCATTGAAGCGTGTTGCGTTTTCGCTGTCACTCCGCTGTATGTTTTGGTTTTCCGCAGCGTTACGCTGCGGCCTCATTGAAGCTATTCATGCCCCACCATGACGATTTCGCACCCACAAGTTTTCCGCAGCGTTACGCTGCGGCCTCATTGAAGCCGGTAATAGTCTGCCCATGATTCATTGCTCTTCGGTGTTTTCCGCAGCGTTACGCTGCGGCCTCATTGAAGCCGTTATGGAAAACACAACCATTTTCATAGGGGCGGAGTTTTCCGCAGCGTTACGCTGCGGCCTCATTGAAGCGGAGTGACAATCGCAGATTATTATCAAAATGAACTATGTTTTCCGCAGCGTTACGCTGCGGCCTCATTGAAGCAAAAGGCTGATTAGCCCGCGCCATTTCCATGTAGCAAGTTTTCCGCAGCGTTACGCTGCGGCCTCATTGAAGCATAAATTTTTCGCACTCAGACGGCGTAATTTTATTGTTTTCCGCAGCGTTACGCTGCGGCCTCATTGAAGCCGCTGGGCGCGGGTGTTCAATCGTCCACAATGGCGTTGTTTTCCGCAGCGTTACGCTGCGGCCTCATTGAAGCTACCAGATCCGCGACGTATTGCCTGACTGGTTGCGTTGTTTTCCGCAGCGTTACGCTGCGGCCTCATTGAAGCAATTTTGTGCCAATATTAATAGGTTTCATGGTTAAGTTTTCCGCAGCGTTACGCTGCGGCCTCATTGAAGCGGCGCTCTTCCTCTGTGAGCTGCCTCTGCCTCTCCGCGTTTTCCGCAGCGTTACGCTGCGGCCTCATTGAAGCTTGAATACTTGTTTTGTAAAAGCTGTAGCCTCTTGTGTTTTCCGCAGCGTTACGCTGCGGCCTCATTGAAGCCTAGTAGTCCAGATACATTAGAATTTAACATTACTGGAGTTTTCCGCAGCGTTACGCTGCGGCCTCATTGAAGCCCTGATCAGATTTCTATTCTAGCAAATTCGCTAAAAGTTTTCCGCAGCGTTACGCTGCGGCCTCATTGAAGCACGCAGGCGGCGTTCTCGGCCGGGGTCAGTTTGTCGGTTTTCCGCAGCGTTACGCTGCGGCCTCATTGAAGCTAAACTGGTTTGGTGTTCCACGCGAACCATTAGCTGTTTTCCGCAGCGTTACGCTGCGGCCTCATTGAAGCAGCCAAGTGGCCTCCGGGCAAGGAAAAACCCCCAGCTGTTTTCCGCAGCGTTACGCTGCGGCCTCATTGAAGCGTATAATTACTGTTACGTAACAGTAGGAGGAAAGTAGTTTTCCGCATCGTTACGCTGCGGCCTCATTGAAGCTGTCCCATCTGGCCCTGCAGGATCATGGGGAGGCCCGGTTTTCCGCAGCGTTACGCTGCGGCCTCATTGAAGCATTCTCCTGGCCAATCTTGCTGCTCAAAGACCTGAGAGTTTTCCGCAGCGTTACGCTGCGGCCTCATTGAAGCCTTTGAATACTTCATGAGTTTCTTCCACCACATACGTTTTCCGCAGCGTTACGCTGCGGCCTCATTGAAGCGACTGGCGCGATGACCCCAGAAAAGACAACGCCTGGGTTTTCCGCAGCGTTACGCTGCGGCCTCATTGAAGCGCCTGTCAGCCGGTTTTCCGCAGCGTTACGCTGCGGCCTCATTGAAGCTGGTGATACGCGCCTAACTCCTTGTTGGAATAAGGCTGTTTTCCGCAGCGTTACGCTGCGGCCTCATTGAAGCTTTAATGCGCGTCTGCAGGGCATGTACAAACTGGGCCGTTTTCCGCAGCGTTACGCTGCGGCCTCATTGAAGCAAGGACAAAGGGATCCGGCAAGTCCTGCCTGGCTGTCGTTTTCCGCAGCGTTACGCTGCGGCCTCATTGAAGCTTGACGTACCAGGCTTTCTGCCCCGGTGTCAGCGTGGTTTTCCGCAGCGTTACGCTGCGGCCTCATTGAAGCAACTTTTTCATTAGCATCCCAGAGGTAAATACACCTGTTTTCCGCAGCGTTACGCTGCGGCCTCATTGAAGCCGTCAGCGTGCCCGAGCAGATCCCGCACGGCGATGAGGTTTTCCGCAGCGTTACGCTGCGGCCTCATTGAAGCAATCAACTCAATGTTTGAGTTTTTGGGCGGATTCATAGTTTTCCGCAGCGTTACGCTGCGGCCTCATTGAAGCAGATCGGTACTCGCGTGCGATCGCTGCGTAATTTTTGTTTTCCGCAGCGTTACGCTGCGGCCTCATTGAAGCTAATAATATTTTTAAGAGAGAGAGATAGTAACAGCGGTTTTCCGCAGCGTTACGCTGCGGCCTCATTGAAGCAGGATCGGGCGCAGGTACTTGTCGATGTCGATCAGGGTTTTCCGCAGCGTTACGCTGCGGCCTCATTGAAGCCACCCAGTCGCCGCGGCGGGCGATCAGATATTCCGGGTTTTCCGCAGCGTTACGCTGCGGCCTCATTGAAGCTTGTCATCCAGTGTCGTCCGTACCACCTTGCCCTGCGTTTTCCGCAGCGTTACGCTGCGGCCTCATTTTCCGGCGGCAGCAGTTCAACGGTGTTTTCCTAGGGAAGATCCCTATCGGGCTGTGAAACTTTTCCTGCATCGTCTATATTCCTGTCAGGTTCGCGAAACGGTTTGACCGATAGAGAGGGGGCATCATCTGATGCATTGCTCGTCGCTGATCTCCTTTTTCGCTGACCGAAAAATCAAAAAGATCTCTGATCTTTGCTTTCAGTCCGTCAGATATATTAGGCTGCTGAACACTAAACGCGGATTACCGGGTGGTGCTGCCCCCGGTCCGGCCGGACTCTAGTTCAGAGAGACGATCTTGATCTGCCCGGACGCGGTCAGGTGGTCGAACGCCGGGGTCGAGAGTTTCAGGCGGTCCGGGTTGAGGATCCGGCCGTCCTTGAGGTTGATCCTCCAGCCGCGTTGATACGCCAGCCTGTGCATCCAGTCCAGGTCGGCCGGGTTGTTCAGTGGATCCAGAGGCCGCCCCTTCGTCCCCTTCGAGTTCGAAAAATCTTGCTGCATTATCTTCTTCCTCCGTCAATCGGATCAGCAATCATACGAGATTTGCCTTGTCTGAACTGTCTGAACATTTTTGGCAAACAGGCAAAACCATTTCCTTGGATAAAAGCCTGATGCGCCGGCCCGCATCAGGCGCCCCGTGCGTGGAATTTGAGGCCCGGCCGGGGGCTGCCCGCACGATGGGTATTCGTTTCCTCCTGTGTTGTTCGACATTTTCATCCTATAACCACGAATACGAATCGGCAATACCGGCTGGTAATCCGGGCAATCCTGAGGCTCGGTGGTGATCCGGAAGTAACTGACATGTAACCCGGGAAAAGCAACGAATTGCAAGGAGCCGCGCGGCGGGACGCCATCCAGGTCGCGATGCCTGGCGCCCCCGCATGGGGCGTCACTGCTACCAGGGCAGGATCGCCCGGCTGGCCCGACGATTTTCCAGCTTCACGCGGCCTGATCAGTATAGTATCGGTGAGGGCTGTTAGCCTGGTTTCAATCAAAAAAGACCGGCCAATCGTTTTTCTGAAACCGTGTGTGCAATATGATATCATTATGCTATCATTTTGAGTGCAATTTTTTCGGTTTCAGGAGGCTCTTATGGCCGGCATCGTAATCCGGGATTTGCCCGAGGAGTTGCATAGCAGGTTGAAACAGCAGGCGGCCCGGCACCATCGCAGTATGAACAAGGAAGCCATTGCATTGCTGGAGCAGGCTCTTTGTTGCACTGATTCTGTCAGGGAGGCTCCACCGCCTTATAAAGGAAAGTTGAAATTAACGAATGACTTCATCAATAAAGCCAAACGCGAGGGACGCAAGTGATCGTGGTGGACACGAATATCGTGGCGTTTTTTCTGATCGAGGGGGACAAGACCGGCTTGGTCCGGAAGTTGTGGGAAATCGACCCGGACTGGCGCTTACCGCGATTGTGGCAACATGAATTTTTGAATGTTCTGGCTACTTATGCCCGTAGCGGCGGTATGCCTGCAGGAGAGGTCAGGGAAATCTGGAATTCCGCCCAAAATCTGTTCAGGGAAATGGAATATGAAGTGGATATGATCGCCGCGCTGGAACTCGCTATCAAACACAAGATCAGTGCCTATGATGCCCAGTTCGTTGTCCTTGCCCGGTCATTGAATACCACGCTGGTTTCCGAAGACCGGCGTTTGGTCCGGGGTTTCCCGAAACTGGTAAATTCGATTGCCGGAAGTATTCAATAAATTCAATTCTCATTGGTTTACCTGGATCCCATCCCTGCACGTCGTCCTTGTTCGCAATGACGTGTAATTAATGTAACTCAAACGACAACCGATTATTTGCCGCAATCCTTCCCCGGGTTGGCCCGTTTGCCGGAGCCGATGTCTTGTGCCTGCGCCACGGCATTGCCGATATAGGTGGCGGGTGTCAGTTGTAACAGTCGTTGCTTGTCTTCCTCGGGCAGATCCAGCCCTTTTATGAATTCATGTAATGACGTCTTGTCGATCGTTTGTCCACGGGTCAGGTCTTTCAGCTTTTCATACGGGTTCGCTATACCGTGGCGGCGCATCACGGTCTGGATGGGTTCGGCCAGCACTTCCCAGGCCTGGTCCAGATCGGTGGCGATGGTCTGCGGCGCGGCCTCCAGTTTGTTGATGCCCTTGAGACAGGATTGCCAGGCAATGACGCAGTGGGCCACGGCCGTGCCGACGTTACGGATGCTGGTGGAATCGGTGAGGTCACGTTGCCAGCGCGAAACGGGCAGTTTCAGGGCGAGGTGATCCAGCAGGGCATTGGCAATACCGAGGTTGCCTTCGGCGTTTTCAAAGTCGATGGGATTGACCTTGTGCGGCATGGTGGATGAGCCCACTTCGCCCTCGATGGTTTTCTGTTTGAAATAACCCAGCGAGATATAGCCCCAGACATCGCGGCTGAAATCCGTCAGCACGGTATTGATGCGGCAGAGCACGTGAAAATACTCGGCCATGTAATCGTGGGATTCGATTTGCGTGGTGTAGGGATTCGGCCGCAGCCCGAGTGCTTCGATTACCCCGCGTGACAGCGATTCCCAGTCCACTTGCGGATAGGCCACCAGGTGCGCGTTGTAGTTACCGACGGCGCCGTTGATCTTGCCGAGCATGTCCAGTTTGTTGAACTGGCTCTTCTGGCGTTCGAGGCGCCAGGCAAAGACACCCATCTCCTTGCCCAGCGTGGTCGGCGAGGCGGTCTGACCGTGCGTGCGCGAGAGCATGGGCAGATCGGCATAGCAGCCGGCCAGTTCGCGCAGGGCGCCGATCAGCTCGTCCAGCTGCGGATTGATAATATCCGCGCGCGCGGTTTTCAGCATCAGCGCATGGCTGAGGTTGTTGATATCCTCGGAGGTACAGGCGAAATGCAGGAATTCGCTGATGCTGCTGACTTCCGGCGAGGCGGCGAATGTTTCCTTGAGAAAATATTCCACTGCCTTGACGTCGTGATTGGTGGTTGCCTCGATGGTCTTGATGCGCCGGCCGTCCGCGAGTGAAAAATTGTCAATGATGGATTCCAGGAACGCATGGGCCGCATCACTGAGTCCGGGCACCTCGGTGATGTGTTCATTTGCCGCCAGTGCCTGTAGCCAGCGGATCTCCACCACTACCCGGTAATAGATGAGTCCGAATTCACTGAAAATGGTCTGCAGGGATTCGGTCTTGTTGCCGTAACGGCCGTCGATGGGCGAGATGGCGGTGAGTCGGGATAGCTCCATCTGTGTTTATGGCTCCTCAGGGACAGGGATTGGGTTGGGCGGTGTGTATGGCCTCGATGTCACGCAGTATCTCTTTATCCAGTGCGAGGTTGGCGCTTTCGATATTGGTTTTTAATTGTTCCATATTTGTCGCGCCAATGATATTGCTGGTCACGAAAGGCCGTGAACTGACGAAGGCCAGCGCCATTTGCGCCGGGTCGAGGCCGTGTTTTCCGGCCAGTTCCACGTAAGCGCGGGTGCAGGCGGCGCCCTGATCGTTGGTGTAACGGGTGAAGCGGGTAAACAGGGACAGGCGGGCGTTCGCGGGCGTGGCGTCAAGGTATTTGCCGCTGAGGACGCCAAAGGCCAGTGGCGAGTACGCCAGAAGGCCGACCTGTTCGCGGTGAGCGAATTCGGAAAGCCCGATTTCAAGGGTGCGGTTGAGTAGGTTGTAGGGGTTCTGGATGCTGACAATGCGCGGCCGATCCTGTTCGGCGGCCACGCGCAGGTATTCGTGCACACCCCATGGCGTTTCGTTGGAGATCCCGACGTGGCGCACTTTGCCGGTTTTGACCAGTTCGCTCACTGCTTCCAGTGTTTCGGCAATGGGGACGCCGTCCTTTTCCGGCGCGTGGTAATAGCCGAGCTTGCCGAAAAAGTTGGTGTCGCGTTCCGGCCAGTGAAACTGGTAGAGATCGATATAGTCGGTGTGCAGACGTTTGAGGCTGGCATCCAGTGCGGTCTGCATGTTGGTTTTATCGAGACGGTTGCGACCGTCGCGCAGGTAGGGCAGCCAGTCCGCCGCGGCGCTCATTTTCGTGGCGATGATCAAGCGGTCGCGGTCGGAACGTTTTTGCAGCCAGGTGCCGATGTACTGTTCGGTCAGGCCCTGGGTTTCCGCCTTTGGCGGCACCGGGTACATCTCGGCGGTGTCGATGAAATTGATCCCCCGGTCAACGGCGTAATCCAGCTGTTCGTGGGCCTCGACCTCGGCGTTCTGTTCTCCCCAGGTCATGGTGCCGAGGCATAATTCGCTGACCTCGATATCGGTGTTTCCCAGCGGTTGATACTTCATGTGATTCGGGTCCTTATTTGCGAAGAAAAAGATTGAACAGAATGGTCAGTACCACGCTGATGACGATCATGGACGTGACAGGTATAAACACCTGGCTGTTGTCGTTCTTGATGTGAATATCGCCCGGCAGTTTGCCGAACCAGTTTAACAAACCCGGCGCATAGATGAGAATCAGACCGGTAACGGCCAGCAGGATGCCGGTGATGACAAGGATTTTTCCCATAATAATGCCGCAGGTTGATGATGTAAGGCGTACAAACCAGGCCACATATGATACCTTCTAGCGATTGAAAAATAAGCCTGCTGTATTTCATGCTGACCCTGAAACGACCGGATGATTTTCACCTGCACCTGAGAGACGGAGCGGCGCTCGACAGTATTGTCCATTATTCGGCCCGCCGCTTTGCCCGCGCCATCATCATGCCCAACCTGACACCACCCGTGACCCGGGTCAGTGATGCGCTGGCCTATCGCGAGCGAATCCTGGCGGCGCTCGGTGGCGACAGCTTCGAACCGCTGATGACGCTGTATCTGACCGACAATACCCCGGCGGACGAAATCAGGGCCGCGGCCGCACACGAGCATGTGCATGCCGTGAAGTATTATCCCGCCGGCGCCACCACCCATTCGGAAAACGGCGTCATGCGCCTGGAGCATGTTTACCCGCTGCTCGAAATCATGGCCGAAACCGGGTTGCCCCTGCTGGTGCACGGTGAGGTGACTGACCCGGCGGTGGATGTATTTGATCGCGAGGCTGTGTTCATTGAACAGGTCCTGGAGCCGTTGCGCGAACGTCTGCCGGAACTGCGGCTGGTGCTGGAACACATCACCACTGAACAGGGCGTGGAATACGTCAAATCCTGTCCCCGCAACCAGGCGGCGACGATCACCCCGCAGCATTGCCTGTTAAACCGCAATGCCCTGTTTCGAGATGGCATGCGCCCGCATCATTTTTGTTTGCCGGTTTTGAAGGCCGAATCGCATCGGCAGGCGGTATTGAACGCCGCCGTGAGCGGCGATGAGCGGTTTTTTCTCGGTACCGACAGCGCTCCGCACGCACGCGGGCGCAAGGAATGCGCTCATGCCTGCGCCGGGATATTTTCCGCGCCCGTGGCGCTGGAGGTGTACGCTGAAATTTTTGAGCACTGCGGCGCCCTCGACAAGCTGCAGGGTTTTGCCAGCGAACACGGCGCGCGCTTTTACGGCCTGCCTGAAAACACAGAAAGCATCACACTGAAAAAAGCCGCCTGGACCGTGCCCGACAGCCTGCCTTACGGCGATGGAGAGATCATCCCGTTTCGTGCCGGCGAGGAACTGACGTGGACCCTGACCGATTAAACAACGACGCCGAGGCGGTGGAGAGTGGTATCGTCTGCCGGCGTTTTCGCGGTTTTCTGCCGGTGGTGGTGGATGTGGAGACTGCCGGTTTCAATGCCGATACCGATGCCTTGCTGGAAATTGCCGCGGTGCTGGTGGCCCCGGATGAGAAACAACAGTGGCGTATCAAGCGCGTCATCAGCAAACACATCAATCCCTTTCCCGGCGCCAACATGGAACCCGCGGCGCTGGAGTTCAACGGTATCGATCCCGATCATCCGTTCCGCCGCCAAATCGCCGAGTCCGAAGCCCAGGCGCTGGGCGAGGTGTTCAAGTCCATACGTAAAAAAGTGAAACAATACAACTGCCGGCGCGCCGTGCTCGTCGGCCATAATGCCGCGTTCGATCTCGGCTTTGTCAACGCCGCCGCCGAACGCTGTAACATCAAGCGCAACCCGTTCCATCCGTTCAGTACTTTCGATACCGTGTCGCTCGCCGGCCTGGCCTACGGCCAGACGGTATTGTCCCGCGCGGTGCAGGCCGCCGGCATCAGTTGGGACGACAAGCAGGCCCACTCAGCCCGTTACGATGCGGAGAAAACCGCCGAGCTGTTTTGCCGGATCGTCAATACCTGCAAGATTCGAATCGAAGAATAAACATCCGGTTGTCGTTGTCGGTGAAGCGAACAACCGGGTGTCATTACAATCATAGCTACAGCTTCTGCTTTGTTTTATCGCGGTGACAGAGTCCGTATAGTGCTGGCAGCACCAGCAGGGTCAGGATAGTCGAGGAAATAATGCCGCCGATGACTACAGTTGCCAATGGTCGTTGCACCTCGGCGCCGATGCCGGTATTGAACGCCATCGGCACAAAACCGAGGCTGGCGACCAGGGCGGTCATTAATACCGGCCGTAGCCGCGTCAGGGCGCCATCGACAATTGCTTCTTCCAGCGGCAGGCCCTCGTGCCGGCGCTCGCGGATAAAAGATAACATGACCAACCCGTTCAGCACTGCCACACCGGATAAGGCGATAAAGCCCACGCCGGCCGAGATGGACAGGGGGATATCACGCAACCACAGCGCCAGCACCCCACCGGTCAGCGCCAGCGGCACGCCGGTGAATACCAGTAGCGCGTCGCGCAGACTGCCGAACGCAGCAAGCAGCAGTGCCAGGATCATCAACAGTGCCATCGGCACGACGATTTGCAGCCGCCGGGCGGCGGAAATCAGATTTTCGAAACTGCCGCCGTAGTCAATCCAGTAACCGGCCGGCAAATCGATTTCCTGGCGAATTCGTGCCTGTAGATCATCGACAAAGGAGGCCAGATCACGGCCACGCACATTGGCGGATACATAAACCCGCCGCTTGCTGTTCTCGCGACTGATTTGGCTCGGGCCCTCGATTTGCCGGACATCGGCAACCTCACCCAGCGGGATGTAATCGACGCCGCCGGGAGAGGGAGAATCGCCCAAAGCCACGTTACGTACCGGTTCGTCCGACCTTGCGTCATGCGCCGGTAACGGGACCGGTAGCCGGGCGATCACCTCCGGATCTTTGCGCAGTGGCTCCGGCAGCCGTACCACCAGCGGGAAGCGCCGGTCGCCCTCGAAGATCAATCCGGCTTCGCGGCCACCGAAAGCGATCTGTAAAGTATTCTGCAAGTCGACCACGTTCAACCCGTAACGTTGCAAAACAGCGCGTTTGGGCTCAATGCTCAGGGTCGGCAGACCGGTGACCTGTTCCATGCGTACGTCGGCGGCGCCCGGCACTTCGCGGGTCAGGGTTTCGATCCGGCCAGCCAACTCCACCAGCTGATCGAAGCCGTCGCCATAGACCTCGATCGCCACATCGGCGCGGACGCCGGCGATGAGTTCATTGAAGCGCATCTCGATTGGCTGGGTGAATTCGTATTTGTTACCCGGAATTTTTTCGACCTCGGTTTCAATCTCCGCGATCAGTCGTTCCTTGGGTTTGCCCGGTTGCGGCCAGTCGGATCGCGGCTTGAGGATGATGAACGTATCTGCGACGTTAGGTGGCATGGGATCGGTGGCCACGTCCGGGGTGCCGATTTTACTGAATACGCGCTCGACTTCGGGAAACCCGCTCAGCGTCTTTTCCAGCTCTTCCTGCATGTCAATGGACTGCTGCAGTCCGGTACCAGTTACCCGCAGTGCATGTAGGGCAATATCACCCTCATCCAACTTGGGCACGAATACCGCCCCCATGCGACCGGCGAGCAATGCACACAGCACAACCAGCACGGCCGCTGTGATGACCACCGGCCAGCGCCAGCCGAGGCAGGTTTGCAGCAGCGGCCGGTAGACAGTGCGTGCGCCGCGCATCAGCCAGTTTTCCCTGTGACTGACCCGCCCGCCAAGGAATAGCGCCACCGCTGCCGGCACAAAGGTCAGGGCCAGCACCAGCGCCGCGCCCAGCGCCATCATCACCGTCAGGGCCATGGGCTGGAACATTTTCGCCTCGATGCCGCCGAGCGCGAAGATCGGCACGTAGACGATCATGATGATGAACACGCCGAAGGTCGCCGGACGGATGACTTCCTGACTGGCCTGGACGACAACCGCCAAGCGTTCGTTGCGGCTTAATTTTTCATTGGCCTTTTGCGCCTCGCCCAGACGCCGGACACAATTTTCGACAACGATTACAGCCCCGTCGACGATGAGGCCGAAATCCAGTGCACCCAGACTCATCAGATTGGCGCTGACCCTGTTGCTGACCATGCCGGTGATAGTGAACAGCATCGACAACGGAATCACCGAAGCTGTAATCAGTGCGGCCCGTATATTGCCGAGCAACAGCAACAGCACTGTGATCACCAGCACTGCTCCCTCGAACAGATTCTTCTTGACCGTCTCGATGGTCTTGTCAACCAGGCTGGTGCGGTCATACACCGCACGCGCAATCACGCCCTCCGGCAGCGAGCGATTGATCTGTTGCAGGCGCTCGGCGGTTGCGGCGGCTACCGTGCGGCTGTTCTCGCCGATCAGCATCATTGCCGTACCAAGCACGATTTCCTCGCCGGCCTGGGTCGCGGCGCCGGTTCGTAATGGTTTGCCGAAGTCCACCGTCGCGATATCGCCGACCGTGATCACTACACCGTCACGCTTGGCGACGATGATGTCGCGGATCTCCGCCAGCGTCTGTACCCGGCCCGGCATACGGATGAGATACTGCGCGCCGGAACGCTCGAGATAGCCGGCGCCGACATTGGTGTTGTTCGCCTCAAGAGCGGCGATGATGTCTTCGAGGCTGATGTCGAACGCGATCAACCGGGTCGGATCCGGCAACACTTGGTACTGGCGCTCGTAACCACCGCTGGTATTGACTTCGGTGACGCCGTCCACCTGCAATAATTGCGGCTGGATGATCCAGTCCTGGATTTCGCGCAAATCCATCGGCGTGTATTTCGAACCGTCCGCCTTGCGCGCGCCGGGCTCGGCCTCCACCACGTACATGAAGATTTCGCCAAGTCCGGTGGCGATCGGCCCCATCTCGGACTGTACCGAAGTCGGCAGTGATTCCCCGATGGCCTGCAGGCGTTCGGCGATCTGCTGGCGGGCGAAATAGATATCGGTGCCCTCCTCGAACACTACCGTGACCTGCGACAGCCCGTAGCGTGAGATCGAGCGTGTATAGTCCAGATTCGGTAAGCCTTGCAGGGCAAGCTCGATCGGATAGGTGATCTGCTGCTCGGCCTCGATCGGTGAATAGCCGGACGCCTCAGTGTTGATCTGCACCTGGACGTTGGTGATGTCCGGTACGGCGTCGATCGGCAGGCGCTGGTAGTTGTAGATCCCCAGTCCGATCATGACCGCCACCGCCAGCATGATCAGCCAGCGCTGGGCGATGGCAAACTCAATGATTGTGTTCATGACAGATGTCCCTCAGAACGGAATGCCAAAATACCGCAGCAACGCAATCATCGCGCCATAAGCAGCCAACATGGAAAGCGTTGCTGCGGTCAAGGCCGCTGCAAACGGCAGCCCCATGCGCAACAAGGCCGTGAGCGCCAGAAACAGCACCAGCGATGGCAGCACCAACCAGAAAATGCTCTGCGACAGTGCGGCAATCCCGGCATCATTGCCGGTTTCATAGTAGATCCAGAGGATGGCCAGATACGATGTCAGCGGCAACGAGGCAAGCAGTCCGCCGAGCCCGGGGCTACGCTTGCCGATTTCAGATACACCGACAACGATGGCAGCCGAGAGCAGATATTTGATCACAAGATACATGTTGGTTTCCTCAGTGGGCATGCTCGGCGCCGGACTTTTCGATATCGGCTTTGAGCAGGTAACTGTTTTTGACTACGTACTCGGTACCGGGATCAAGCCCTCCGAGCACCTCGGTATGCGTTGCATCACCACGGCCCGGTTCCAGCATGCGGACTTCATAGGTGTCCCCGTAACGCGCGAACACCACGTTGAAGTCGCGGAAGGTCTGCAGCGCACTGTTGCGTATCGCCAGCGGCACTTCGGCCTCTTCGATGGTCACTTCGGCGGTAACCGCCATGCCCGGTCGCCAGTGTCCGTCGGGATTGTCAAGATAGATACGCGCGGTGGTGGTCTGCGATCGACCATCGGTGACCGGCAGCAGATAATCGATGCGGGCGCTGCCATTGATCTCCCCGTCCAGACCCTGCAATTGCACCGGTTGATCGATCCGGACTTTATTCAATTGTTCCTGGAACACGGCCAGGTCCACCCAGACGCGATCGAGGTTGGCGATCGTATAAATCGACTGATCGGTAGCGACCGCCTCGCCGGCGCCCGCCCGTTGCGTGGTGACGATGCCGTCGATGGGCGCCCTCACATCATAGCTTTGCAGGCTGTCATTGCTCTCGACCCGCGCCAGAGGTTCGCCGGCGCGCACCCGATCGCCCACGGCCTTGCCGGCCGAACGGATCACGCCGGCATAGCGCGCCCGGATCTGCCGCACCCGGCCGGGATCGTACTGGATTCGTCCCTGCAAGTTGACAGTGCGATGGATCGTGGCGGGACCGGTCACGGCCGTTTCGATCCCCGCGGCCTCAGCCTGCTCCGGTGCAATCCGCGTGCGGCCCTCGTGCTGAGCGTAGCGCCAGTCATAATCACGGCCGTCATGGCGCGCCTCGATCCGAACATCAAAGGAGTGTGGTTCGGTCACGGTTTCATTGCTGACACGATAGTCTTCGCGCGGCCGGAACGTGAACCGATCCGTCCTGCCCCCCAGCCGCGCCAGCGCGATCTCGATATCGAATGCTTCTGCCGCCAGCGGCTCGCCATTGCGACGGGCATAGACGCGGAATTCCGGTGGTATGCCGCGTTCGTAAATCGTGATTTCCAGCTGGAAATCACCCGCTTTCAACAAGCGGCCGCCGTGCGGGCCGGTCTGCTCGTCAGCATGTTCATCGGCGCCGGCTTCATGCCCGCGATTCTCTTTCGCCGGCGATGACAGCAGCAACTGCTGGCCGACATAGGCGCCTGTTAGCAGAATCGTCAATGACAAAAGAACATTCATGAAGGTCTTCATTTTCGATCTCCCTGTTCAACGCCAAATCCCAGGCCGGTCAGGCGTTCGATCTCGATCAAATAGCCGTGATAGGATGCGGCGGCGCGTATGGCTTCGGCTCGTACATCAATAAACTCGCTCCGGGCGTCGGCGACTTCCAGATAGGAAAAACGGCCGGCTGCATAGCCATCCTCGAATGACTTCAGGGCCTGGCGAGATCGGGGTATGACCACCTCGCGCAGGGTGTTCGCTTCGGTACGGGCGTGGATGAGTTCCTGAAAGGTGGTAAACAACAAGGATTGGGCCTCGATGTAGGTCACGGTCTCATCGACCGCAACCTGGCCGAGGCGCTCGCGCGCGGCGCGGATATTGCCCTGATTACGATCGAAGATCGGCAGTCCGACGCTGAAATTCAGCGTCAGCGCCTGTTCATTGATCCCCTCCAGTCTGCGGATACCGGCACCGATGCGGGCATTCGGTACGGCGCGGGCTTTGGCAAGTTCGAGCTCCGCCTCGTGCAGACGGCGCTCGCTGAGAAAGCGCGCCATGTCCGGGCTGTTGCGCAGTTCGCTGAGCAGACTGTCCAGATCGCGTGTAGCAGGAAGGCTGAACAAATCGGCCTCAACCCGCCCAAAATCGACGGCGTCGTTACCCCAGCTGGCCGCCAGCCGCCGTTTCGCAGCCAGGAGTTCATGTTCGCGATGCTCCAGCCGGATTTGCGCGCGTGCCAACTCGATTTCAGCGCGGCTCAGTTCGGCCTGCATGGCACGCGCCGCCATAACACGCTGTTCTACCGCGGCACGATTCTGCTCCGCCAGATTGACGGCCGACCCGGCCACTTCCAGCAACAACTGATCGCGGGCGACATGAACAAAGCGTCGAGCCACCTCGGCCAGCACGTCGAGCCGGGCGATGTCATAATCGGCTTCGATCAGGCCGATGTTGCGTGCCGCCGCCAGTTCGCGCTTTCGGCGTTTACCGCCCGGTTCCAGCAACTGGCTGAGTAACAGCGTCGTCTCCAGCCCGCGCACGCCGCTGACCTCGCCGGTACCGGCGATGTCTTCCAGTTGCAATCCCAACTCCGGATTCGGCAACAAGCCGGCCTGCAGACGCCTGGCCTCCGCTGCACGGATTGAGTAAGAAAAAGCTTCAAGTTTCGGACTTTCGGTCAGTGCCCGTGCCAGTACGTCAGCCATATGTAATGATCCGGCGGCCGCAACAGGCATGCCAGCCCAGATCAGCAGACCTGTAATTGACAGACGAAATACGTTATTCATTAATGCAACTCCCGCCGACCAGCCATGACCGGCCATGCACAAAATTACCGGGCGCTGATTGGTAACTGATACCAATCAGCAGTGAGTAAATTGCAGGGAGCTATAAATTGGGGGGAGGTGTCGGTGGCGCTTCGGCGCGCAGCAGCGAGCGATCGGACTGAATTTTCTGGTAGATATCTATATGTCCGGCCAAGGCCAGGGTGACAGTTGATGTCAAGCCCACGAAATGGGCACTGCAATTGGGACAGTGGTGGTGATGACTCGTATGATCGTTGTCACCATGATGATCGTCTTCATGGTCGTGGTCGCCTTCGTGACTGACACAGTGTTTATGGTCAATGTAGACCTCATCGGCCGCACTTGCCTGCCAGGATACCACCCCCAGGACCAGACAAACACCGACGATACATTTTTGTATATCTACGCTACGAAATAATTTCACGAATACAACCCGGCACAATTTCGATCAGTTTTTTTTGAATACTACGTCAATGAGGTCCATCCCGTAAAGCTCAAGTTCCTACATGACTCATGCCATTGATGAATTAGTGAATTTACGAACCCGTGAACTTGGGCAGGGTTACTGACCGCGAATGTGATCCGCCCATGCATGGCAGCGCTCGAGGATCTCATCCGGGTTCAGGGTGGTGTAGTCGCCATGGTCATAAAGCAGTTTGCCGGCGACCCAGACATGGCTCACCTGGTCGTGGCTGGCGGAGTAGACCAGTTGCGAAAGGGGATCGTAAAGCGGCTGGGTGGCGATCCGTTCCAGATCCACGGCTACCATGTCCGGCTGTTTGCCGATTTCCAGCGAACCGATTTGCTCGTTCATGCCCAGGGCCCGGGCGCCGTCCAGTGTGGCCATGCGTAACGCCTGCATCGCGGGCATGGCCGTAGGATCCCCGGCGACGCCCTTGGCGAGGAGGGCGGCGGTGTTCATCTCGCCGAGCATGTCCAGATCATTATTGCTGGCGGCGCCGTCGGTCCCGAGCGTGGTATTGATACCGGCGGCCAGCAGTCGCGCCACCGGGCAAAAACCACTGGCCAGTTTCAGGTTGGACTGCGGGCAATGCACGACGTTGACGCCATATCTCGCCACCAGTTCGATGTCGCTGTCCGTGAGGCACGTCATGTGCACGGCCAGCAGCCGTTGACTGAGCAAGTCTAGATCGTGCAGGCGTTCGAGGGGGCGTTTGCCGAAGGTCTCCATGCTCTGCCGGATCTCGTCCTCGCTTTCATGCACGTGCATATGCACCGGCAGATCCAGTTCCTCGGCCAGTACGCTGATCCGGCTCAAGGGTTCGTCCGAGACCGTATAGGGCGCATGAGGCGCAAACGCGGTGCGTATCAGCGGCGAGTGGCGGTACTTGTCGTGTACCGCTTCGCCCTTGTCGATGTATTCCTGGGCGTTTTTGGCCCAGGCTGTGGGGAAGTCGATCAGGATCAGGCCCACGCAGGCGCGGATGCCCGCCTCGATGGCGGCATCGGCGGTATGATCCGGAAAGAAATACATGTCATTGAAACAGGTGGTGCCGCCGGCGATCATTTCGGCCACGGCCAGGCGGGTGCCGTCACGGACAAAGTCTTCGTTGACCCAGCGGCTCTCCGCCGGCCAGATGTGATCATTCAGCCACTGCATCAGCGGCAGGTCATCGGCCAGTCCCCGGAACAGGCTCATGGCGGCGTGGGTATGACAGTTCACCAGCCCGGGGATCAGCACATGATTGCCCAGTTCATACACCGTATCGGCGCTGTATTGTTCACGGGCTTCAGCCGTGGGCAACAGGTCGTGGATGAGATCGTCCCTGATCACCAGGGTGTGATCCTCGAGCACGGTATCCGCCGGTTCAACGGGGATGATCCAGCGGGCGTGCAACAGTCTGTCGACGTTCATGTGAGCGGTAAGGTGAATTGCATTATTTTATTCACAACGTATTGTACTCACATTATTTCACAGTGCGTCAGAGAGCATAAACGATTATTGCCATGAGCAGTTTCGATTCACGGGTTCAGGCAGTGGCCTGGCAGGATGACGGTGTGCGGTTGCTGGATCAGCGCCGCCTGCCTGTCGAGGTTAGCTACCTGCACCTTGGAACGGTTGACGAGGTGGCGACGGCCATCCGGGATATGGTCGTGCGCGGGGCGCCGGCGATTGGCATTACCGCGGCCTATGCCGTGGTGCTGGCGGCGCGCGCGGCTTTCAAGCGTGATCCTGACCACTGGCGGGACATCGTACCGGCCGATCTTGAACGTCTGGCCGCGGCTCGCCCCACGGCGGTCAACCTGGCCTGGGCGATCCATGAAATGAACGCCGTGTTCGCCCGGTGCCACGGTGATCCGGAACCACAACTGCTGGCCCGTGCGCAACAGATTCACGAAGACGACATTCGCGCCAATCGCACCATGGGTGAACTCGGTTGTGAAGTGATCGCGGATGCCCGGGCGGTGTTGACCCATTGCAACGCCGGGGCGCTGGCCACCGGGGGGTACGGTACCGCCCTCGGTGTGGTGCGCAGTGCCCGTGCCCGTGGCGCACTGGAACGGGTGTTTGTCAGTGAAACCCGGCCCTGGTTGCAGGGTGCGCGGCTGACGGCGTGGGAACTGATGCAGGATGAGATTCCGGTCACACTGATCGCCGATACCGCCGCCAGTCATTTACTGGGAACCGGCCAGGTCCAGTGGGTGATTGTCGGCGCCGACAGGATTGCCGCCAACGGCGACGTCGCCAACAAGATCGGCACCTGTCAACTGGCCATTGCGGCACGCTATCACGGCGTGCGTTTCATGGTGGCGGCGCCCGTGTCCACAATTGATTGTGCGATGGCAAACGGCGCCGGGATCCCCATCGAGGAACGGCCCGAACGTGAAGTACTGGCGTGTCTTGAACGCCCCTCAGCCCCGCCGGACTGCACGGCCTGGAACCCGGCGTTTGATATCACACCGGCCGCATTGATCGATGTCATCGTCACCGAATCGGGCGTGGTCGAAGCCCCTGACAGGGAAAAAATACAGGCGCTTTTGTCATGTTGATTCGTTAATTTCAACTACCTGATTTTCAAGCACAAATTAAGCTGTTGTAACGGTGATTTTATTAACCTGAAGCGGCAGTTTGTGGTACTATACACGGCTTGAAAAACAGTCTTCTCACACACCCCGTCAGCCATAATAAAAAAGCAGTTTCTGAATGAGTGATTCCGATTTAGCGCGTTCCGTTACCCCGGTCAATATCGAAGATGAAATGAGGCAGTCCTACATGGATTACGCCATGAGCGTAATCGTGGGACGGGCACTGCCGGATGTCCGTGATGGCCTCAAACCCGTGCATCGCCGCGTGTTGTTCGCCATGAACGTGATGGGTAACGACTACAACAAGCCCTACAAAAAGTCAGCCCGTGTCGTCGGTGATGTCATTGGTAAATACCACCCCCACGGTGATTCTGCTGTGTACGACACCATCGTGCGTATGGCCCAGCCCTTCTCCCTGCGTTATCCGTTGGTGGACGGCCAGGGCAACTTCGGTTCCGTCGATGGCGATGCGCCCGCGGCCATGCGTTATACCGAAGTGCGTATGTCGCGTCTGGCCCACGAACTCATGGAAGACATCGACAAGGAGACGGTCGATTACATTCCCAATTACGACGGTTCCGAACACGAACCGGTGGTTCTGCCCTCGCGCATCCCGAATTTGCTGGTCAACGGTTCCAGTGGCATTGCGGTAGGTATGGCCACGAACATGCCAACGCACAACCTGACCGAAGTGATCAACGCCTGTGTCGCCATGATCGACAATCCGGATATCACCCTGGCGGAACTGATCCAGCATATCCCCGGGCCGGATTTCCCCACCGCCGGGATCATTAACGGTTCGCGCGGCATCCACGAAGCCTACCTTACCGGCCGCGGCCGTATTTACGTTCGTGCCCGCGCCCGCATAGAGGAAGACGGCGACAAGAGCAGCATTATCGTTACCGAGTTACCCTACCAGGTGAACAAGGCACGCTTGCTGGAAAAAATTGCCGAGCTGGTCAAGGACAAGAAACTCACCGGCATTCGCGAGCTGCGCGACGAATCGGACAAGGACGGCATGCGCATGGTCATCGAACTGCGCAAGGGTGAGTCGGGCGACATCATCCTCAACAATCTCTACCAGCACACCCAGATGCAGTCGGTATTCGGTATCAACATGGTCGCGCTGGTTGACGGCCAGCCGCGGTTGTTGAACCTGAAGATCCTGCTGGAAGCCTTTATCAAGCACCGCCGCGAGATCGTCACCCGCAGAACGGTGTTTGATCTCAAGAAAGCCCGCGCCCGCGCCCACGTTCTCGAAGGCCTGGCCGTGGCGCTGGCCAACATCGATCCCGTGATTGAATTGATCAAGGCCTCGAAGACCCCGGCCGAGGCCAAGGCCGGCCTGCTGCAGCCGGTGTGGCAGTCCACGGTCGTCGAGCAGATGTTGCAACGTGCCGGCGCCGAGGCCTCCAAACCGGATGATCTGCCGCCCGAACTGGGCCTGATTGACGGCGGTTACCGGCTGTCCGAAATCCAGGCCCAGGCCATTCTGGATCTGAAGCTGCAGCGTCTGACCGGTCTTGAACAGGACAAGGTGCTGACCGAATACAGCGAGATCCTGGAGGCCATCAAGGAATTGCGCGATATCCTCGCCCGCCCGGAGCGGCTCATGCAGGTGATCCGTGATGAACTGGTTTCCATCCAGCAACGCTACGGTGATGAGCGGCGTACCGAGATTGTCGAAACCCAGGAAGATCTGTCCATCGAGGACTTGATCAACGAGGAGGACGTGGTGGTGACCCTGTCGCACGCCGGTTACGCCAAGTACCAGTCCATCGATACCTATCGCTCGCAGCGCCGCGGCGGTCGCGGCAAGTCCGCAACCAACGTCAAGGAAGAGGATTTCGTGGACAAACTCTTTATCGCCAGTACCCACGACACCATGTTGTGTTTTTCGAGTCTGGGCAAGTTGTACTGGCTCAAGGTGTACCAGTTGCCACAGGCCAGCCGCACCGCCCGCGGCAAACCCATCATCAACCTGTTGCCGCTGGACGAGGGCGAACGCATCAGCGCCATCGTTCCCATCCGTGAATTCACCGAGGATTATTTCCTGTTCATGGCCACCGCCGACGGCACGGTCAAGAAATGCAGCCTCAAGGATTTTTCGCGGCCGCGGCCCAGCGGTATACGCGCGATTGAACTGGTGGAAGGCAATCACCTGGTGGGCGTGGAAGTGACCGACGGTCAGCACGACGTCATGCTGTTCAGTGACGGCGGCAAGTGCGTACGTTTCAACGAGGCCGATGTGCGGCCGATGGGACGTACCGCCCGCGGTGTGCGCGGCATCCGCCTGGGAGAAGGTCAGAAAGTCATCTCCCTGCTCATTGTCGAGTCCGAGGACGTTTCCGTGCTGACCGCTACCGAACATGGTTACGGCAAACGCACGCCGATCAGTGACTATGCCCGCAAGGCGCGCGGCGGCGTTGGGGTTATCTCCATCCAGACCACGGAACGCAACGGCCGGGTGATCGGTGCCGAGGCTGTGGACGAGGCCGACGAGATCATGCTCATCAGCAACCTCGGCACGTTGATCCGCACACCGGCGCGGGATGTGTCGACCATGGGGCGCAATACCCAGGGCGTACGCCTGGTCACGCTGGCCGAAGGCGAATTGTTGAGCAATATTGAACGTATCGTCGAAGACAGCGAAGAGGAGGAGGAAGAACCTTCTGTCTGATCCGCTGACCCCGGCAGTGGACGGTCCGCCGTATTATTTTGCGGCCGGACCCGCGGTTCTGCCCCGGTCGGTAAAACTCCGGATCCGCGATGAACTGCTGGACTACGGCAACACCGGCGTGTCCATTCTTGAACTCGGGCACCGCAGCGATGCCTTCCTCGAAATCGTTGACCGCTCCTGTTCCCGCCTGCGCGCCCTGCTCGAAATTCCCGACGATTACAGTGTGCTGTTGCTTCCCGCCGGCGCCCGCGCCCAGTTTTCCATGATCCCCTTGAACCTGGCCGGTCCGGAAACAGCAGTGGATTTCGTGCTTACCGGTTACTGGTCACGCCAGGCCATGAACGAGGCTGCACGCTATTGCCCGGTCAACGTGGCCGCGAGCAGCGAGGCGGACGATTTCAACAGCATTCCCTCAGCCGACAGCTGGAAGCTGGATGACAATGCCGGTTATGTCTACCTCACCGCCAACGAAACCATCAAGGGCGTCGAGTTTCACGCGCTGCCGGACGGCATACGCCGGCCCCTGGTTTGTGATATGACCTCCAGTATTCTGACCACACCGGTGGATGTCTCACGTTACGGACTCATCTTCGCCGCATCACAAAAGAACCTCGGCACAGCCGGACTCTGCCTGGTGATCGTGCACCGGGATCTCCTCGGCCGGGCGCGGCCGGAAACACCGGTCCTGTTCAACTACGCCAGGCAGGACGAAATGAATTCATTAATGAACACACCGCCGGTGGTGAGCTGGTACGTGATGGACCGGGTGCTTGATTGGCTGCAACAACAGGGTGGGCCCGCCGCCATGGCGGCCATGCATGAAGAGCGATCGGCGCGGTTGTATCGCTGCATTGATGACTCCGGTCTTTTCGGTAACCGTATCGCCGTGAATTGCCGTTCGCGTGTGAATATCACCTTTGAACTTCACCAGACGGCACTGCGTGATACGTTTATCCAGGCGTCCCGCGCGGCGGGTTTACTGGCCCTGGAAGGCCATAAAAGCGCCGGTGATTTCCGCGCCAGCCTGTATAATGCCATGCCGACGGCGGGTGTCGATGCCTTGATCGATTTTCTCCGCGACTTCGAGACCCGCCATGGCTGACAACGCGGCCATCGAAACGGCCCGTGATATTGAAAAATACATGCGGATTTCCCACGGCCTCTGGTTTAATCGTCGTTTGCCTTTATACTTTGCCTTTAGTAAACCAACAATCACAAGATACTCATGGGGAACGAACCGTCACTGGAAGAACTGCGTGCGGCCATCGATGCACTGGATGACAGTATTCTCGATTTGATTTTGCAGCGGGCCGAAAAGGCCAGCCAGGTGGTCAAGGCCAAGAACATCGATCCGGAACAGCAGGACTGTTATCGCCCGGCGCGCGAAGCACAGATACTGCGGCGCCTGATCGACAAAAACGCCGGTTTGCTCAGCGATGAAAATATCGCCTGTATATTTCGCGAAATCATGTCGGCCTGCCTGGCCCTGCAACAGCAGTTGCGTATTGCTTATCTCGGGCCGGCCGGAACATTTACCCAGACCGCTGCCCTCAAGCACTTCGGCCATGCCGTCAAAACCGGGGCTTTCGGCAGCATCGACCAGGTGTTTCGCGAAGTGGAATCGGGCGCCAGTCATTATGGCGTGGTGCCCATTGAGAATTCCATCGAGGGTGTAGTCAACCATACCCTGGACATGCTGATGAATTGCAGTCTCAGTATCTGTGGTGAAGTGGAATTGCGTATTCACCATCATCTGCTGAGTCAGGCCGAAAGCATGGACAAGGTGAGCCGCATCTACGCCCATGAGCAATCCTTCGCGCAGTGCCGATCCTGGCTGGACAGTCATGTACAGACGGCCGAGCGTATTGCCGTCAGCAGCAATGCCGAGGGCGCACGGCGGGCGACGGAAGACAATGCCGCGGCCGCCATCGCCGGTGACGCGGCGATGGAACAGTACAGGCTGGCAAAACTCGCGGGTAACATCGAGGACGAACCGGACAATACCACGCGATTTCTGATCATCGGCCGCCAGCCGGCTTCGGCCAGTGGTAACGACAAGACTTCACTGCTGTTTGCCACGGACAACAAGCCAGGCGCCCTGCACCGGTTGTTATCCTGTTTCGCCGATAACAATGTCAGCATGACCCGTATCGAGTCACGACCCTCTCGCCGGGGCATGTGGGACTATGTGTTTTTTGTCGACGTCGAGGGCCACATCGAGGACGAACGGGTACGAAAGTCGGTCCGGGATCTGGAAGAACACGCCTCGATGGTCAAGTTGCTGGGTTCTTATCCCAGGGCGGTACTATAGTGACTGGTGACTGGTGACTGGTGACTGGTGACTGGTGACTGGTGACTGGTGATTGGTGAATGGTGAATGGTGAATGGTGATTAGTGAGCCTGTGTTAAACACTGATTTTATTATCAACACTCAAATGCAAATGTATTCAATACGAATATAAAATGGATATGTATCCAATCACCAATCACTATTCACCATTCACTATCCCCGGATTTTCATGAGTTGCGATCTTCTTACACTTGCCACCCCCGGTGTTGCCGGCCTGCAACCCTACCAGCCCGGCAAGCCTGTCGAGGAACTGGAACGGGAACTGGGCATATCCAACATCATCAAGCTGGCCTCGAACGAGAACCCGCTGGGGGTGAGTAGCGCCGTACGTCAGGCGGTGCATGCTTTCAATGACTATGGCCGTTATCCTGATGGTAACGCCTTTACACTGAAAGCCATGCTCGCCGAAAAACACGGTGTGACGGCTGATCGTATCACCGTGGGCAACGGTTCCAACGATGTGCTCGAACTGATTGCACGCGCCACGGTGACCCGGGAGCACGAGATCATTTACTCCGATCATGCCTTCGCCGTCTACGCCCTGGTTACCCAGGCGTTGGGTGCCAACGCAAAAGTCACAGCGGCGGTTAACTGGGGGCATGATCTGGTGGCCATGCAGGCGGCTGTTTCCGATAACACCCGTATTATTTTTATCGCCAATCCGAACAACCCGACCGGTACCTGGCTGAGTCATGATGAGATGGTCGCGTTCATGCGGACGGTACCGGATCATGTCATCGTCGTTCTGGATGAGGCGTATTATGAATACGCCAGCGCTGATGATTACCCGGATTCTGCGGCGCTGATGCAGAAACACGACAATCTGATGGTGACACGGACATTCTCGAAGGCATACGGACTGGCCAGCCTGCGCATCGGTTACGCCATTTCCAGTCCGGCGCTCGCCGATCTGATGAACCGGGTACGTCAACCGTTCAATGTCAACAGTCTGGCCATGATTGCGGCACAGGCGGCATTAGGTGATGAACGCTTTCTGGCCGAGAGTATTGCGGTCAATGCGGCGGGTATGCAGCAACTGATCGCAGGACTGGACGACATGGGGCTGCATTTTATTCCCTCGCGCGGCAATTTTATCGCTGTCAATCTGCAGCAACCCGGCGCCGTGGTGTATCAAAAACTGTTGCATGAAGGCGTGATCGTCCGTCCCGTCGACAACTACGGCATGCCGGACTGCCTGCGCGTGAGTATTGGCCTTGAAGATGAGAATGCGCGTTTTTTGCTGGCGCTGGCCAAGGTGCTTGACAGATAACAGATAACAGACGACAGACGACAGACTACAGACGACAGACGACAGACTACAGATAACCTTGAACATTGAACTTCAAACTCTTATTGAGAACGGTGTATCGTGATTGGTGATTGGTGATTGGTGAATTGCTGAACCCCGGTACAACTATTCACCACTCACTATTCACGAATCACAAGCATTCGATCCCTGAAATTCGAACATCGAACATAGAACCTTGAACTCCGAACCTTGAACATAGAACCTCTAACCATTAACAAGCTGACAATCATCGGTGTCGGCCTCATCGGCGGCTCGCTGGCGCGGGCGCTGAAGGCGAAGAACCTGTGCCGTCATGTCACCGGTTGCAGCCGCAACGAGGATAATCTGAAAAAAGCAGTCGAGCTGGGCGTCATTGACAGTTATTCCACGGATCCGGCCGCCGCCGTGACGGATGCGGATCTCGTCTTGCTGGCTTCGCCGGTGAGTACCTACGGCGGAATTTTCAAAGCCATACAACCGGCGCTGGGTGCAAAGACCATTATCACCGATGCCGGCAGCAGCAAGGGCAGCGTGGTCGAGGCGGCAAAAGCATCGCTCGGTGACGCCTTGCCCCGGTTCGTGCCCGGGCATCCCATTGCCGGTACGGAGCAGAGCGGTGTCGAAGCCTCGTTTGCCGGGTTGTTTCAATCACATCGGGTGATCCTGACCCCGTTGCTGGAAACCGACGCCGCGGCAACACGGGTGGTATCGGATATGTGGCGAGCCACCGGCGCGGAAGTGATATTAATGAATCCCGAACACCACGACAGTGTGCTTGCGGCGACCAGCCATTTACCGCATTTGCTCGCCTTTGCGTTGGTCGATTGCCTGGCCAGGAAGGAAGAACGCGAGGAAATCTTCCGCTACGCCGCCGGCGGTTTTGCGGATTTTACCCGTATCGCTTCCAGCAGCCCGGAAATGTGGCATGACATCTGTTTTGCCAACCGTGAACATCTGCTCAAGGTGTTGCTGGAGTTCGATGCCCATCTCCGCGACATCGAGGCCGCGATCCGGGACGGGGACAGCGACAAGTTGCTGGCGATTTTTACCCGCGCCAAGTCGGCGCGGGACCGCTTTACCGATTTGCGCAAGTTGCCCGCGAATGACTGACGCGAATGTGATCTTTCATGTCGAGCCGGGCGGCTCGTTACGGGGTATGGTGCATGTTCCCGGCGATAAATCCATCTCCCACCGGGCGCTGATGCTGGCCGCTATCGCTGATGGCGATTCACACCTGAGCGGATTTTTGCCCGGCGAAGATACCCTGGCCACGCAGCGGGCACTGGCGTCTATGTCGGTGGCATTTGAACCTGCATCGGCAACGGAACTGGTTGTAAAAGGGGTCGGCATGCACGGTCTGAAAAATCCGGGAACGCCGCTGGATATGGGCAACTCGGGTACCTCGACGCGGCTTCTGGCCGGACTGCTGGCCGGGGCCGGGGTTGACTGTGAAATCATCGGCGACGCTTCATTGATGCGCCGTCCCATGGGTCGGGTGATCGAGCCCTTGCGTGAAATGGGCGCGGATATCAGCGGCAGCGAGGATCAAACCTTGCCCCTGCACATCCGCCCGTCTGCGCGACTCTCGGGGATCCGCTACCGGATGCCGGTGGCCAGTGCGCAGTTAAAGTCCTGCCTGTTACTGGCCGGGCTCTATGCCGACGGCAAGAGCTGTCTTCAGCAACCGGCGCCCAGCCGCGATCACACTGAACGCATGCTGGCCGCGTTTGGTGTCGACATACACATTAATAATAACGAGATTTGCATCGAGCCGGCTGCCCGCCTGCGAGCCACGGATGTATCCATTCCGGCCGATATTTCCTCGGCGGCATTTTTTATGGTCGGTGCGCTGATCGCTCCCGGTTCCGATATTATCCTGCCCGGTGTCGGAATCAACCCGACGCGCAGCGCTGTCATCGATATACTCCGGCAAATGGGCGGTCGAATTACCTTAAACAGTGAACGCAGTGAGGGCGGAGAACCGGTGGCGGACATCCGCGTTGAGACCAGTGATTTGCACGGTATCGATATTCCCCGGCACCTGGTGCCCATCGCTATAGACGAGTTTCCGGCCATACTTGTCGCGGCGGGCGTCGCGGACGGCGTCACCCGCCTCGGCGGCGCCGAAGAACTCCGGGTCAAGGAGAGCGATCGCATCGCCGCCATGAGCGCGGGGCTGGACCGGCTCGGCATTCAGGTCGAGCCACGGGCGGACGGCATGCAAGTACAGGGCGGTATCTTCAGTGGCGGCCGCATCGACAGCCACGGTGATCACCGCATCGCCATGGCTTTTGCCATGGCCGGACTGGCCGCGAAGGGCCGTATTCAAATTGAGGATTGCGCCAATGTCGCCACCTCGTTTCCCGGTTTTATGGATATCGCACGCCAGGCCGGGCTGCAAATCAGCGCTGAGCGGTCATGACCGCGCCGGTGATTGCCGTGGATGGCCCCAGCGGTACCGGTAAGGGTACCCTGTGCAGCTATCTGGCCCAGTGGCTGGACTGGCACCTGCTCGACAGCGGCGCCCTGTACCGGATCGTCGCCTACGCCGCGCAAACACAGGGGATTGATCCGGATAACGAGGCGGCGCTCGGCGAGGTGGCCCGCAATCTCGATGTTGAGTTTATCCCCTCCGAACCGGGGCGGGACGTGGGTGTGCTGCTCGCCGGCAGGGATATCACCCAGTCGATCCGCAATGAGGACTGCGGCCGTGCCGCGTCGATTGTTGCGGCCTTGCCACAGGTGCGCGCCGGGCTGCTGGATCGGCAGCAATCCTTCCGCCGCCCCCCGGGACTCATCGCCGACGGCCGTGACATGGGTACGGTGGTTTTCCCGGACGCCGAGTTGAAAATCTTTCTCACTGCGAGCCCGGACGAGCGCGCCAAAAGACGCTATAAACAGTTGAAGGACAAGGGCATCGGTGTTAATCTCCGCCAGCTTTTGGCCGATATCACTGAGCGGGATGCCAGGGACACGGAACGTGACATCTCGCCACTCAGACCGGCCGGCGACGCAATTGTCTTCGACACCACCGATGTGAACATCGATACTATGGTTGAGAAGATGATTCGCACTGTTCGAGATAAATTCCCGAATATTACGCGTGACAGGTAAACCGGGTCTTCCCGCAGTCAGGGGAAGGCAGCGATACCCGTCATTTTTATTAACTAACCAACTGAGTCAATCCATTTTCATGAGTGAGAGTTTCGCCGAATTATTTGAACAAAGTCAGATAGAACAGAAAATGCGTCCCGGTACCATCGTCAGTGGTATGGTAATGGACGTCACCCAGGACAAGGTCATTGTCAACGCCGGTTTGAAATCCGAAGGCGTTATTCCCATCGAACAATTTTACGACGATAACGGCGAACTCGAGGTCAGTATCGGCGATGAGGTCGATGTCGCCCTGGATGTGGTGGAAGACGGTTATGGCGAAACCCGCCTTTCACGTGAAAAAGCCAAACGACTCATTGCCTGGAAGAAACTCGAAGCTGCTCATGAAGCCGACGAAACCGTCACCGGTGTTATCGCCGAACGTGTCAAGGGCGGTTTTACCGTGGACATCGACAAGGTCCGCGCCTTCCTGCCCGGTTCACTCGTGGATGTGCGTCCGGTCAAGGACACCACCTACCTGGAAGGCAAATCGCTGGAATTCAAGGTAATCAAGATTGATGAAAAACGCAGCAACGTAGTGGTTTCCCGCCGTGCTGTGGTGGAACACGAAAGTACGGCCGATCGCGACGCCCTGCTGGAGAAACTTTCCGAGGGCGTGGTGGTGAAAGGCGTGGTCAAGAACCTGACCGATTACGGCGCCTTCCTGGACCTGGGCGGTATCGACGGCCTCCTGCACATTACCGACATGGCCTGGAAGCGGGTGAAAAACCCCAGCGAGATCGTCAATATCGGTGACGAGATCGAGGTCAAGGTGCTGAAGTTCGACCGCGAACGAAATCGCGTCTCGCTGGGACTCAAGCAGATGGGCGAGGATCCCTGGACCGATCTGACCCGCCGTTATCCGGAAGGATCACGCCTGCGCGGTACGGTCACCAATCTGGCCGATTACGGCTGTTTCGTGGAACTGGAAGAAGGCGTCGAAGGCCTGGTGCACGTCTCGGAAATGGACTGGACCAACAAGAACGTTCATCCCTCCAAGATTGTACACATCGGCCAGGAAGTCGATGTCGTGATCCTCGACATCGACGAGGAACGCCGCCGTATTTCCCTCGGCATGAAACAGTGCCAGCCCAATCCATGGGAAAGCTTCGCGGCCAGGCACAACAAGGGTGATCGCGTCACCGGCCAGATCAAGTCCATTACCGATTTCGGTATTTTCATTGGTCTCGAGGGTAATATCGACGGACTGGTGCATCTGTCCGACATTTCCTGGTCCGACGAAGGCGAGGAATCCATTCGCCGCTTCAAGAAGGGCGATGAGCTGGAAACCGTGGTCCTTGCCGTCGATGCCGAGCGCGAGCGCATTTCACTCGGTATCAAACAACTGGAAAAGGATCCATTCTCCGCCTATGTGGCCGAATTCCCCAAGGGCAGTATCGTCAATGGCACGGTCAGTGAAGTGAATAACCGCGAGGCTATTATCAATCTGGCTGAAGGTGTCGATGCGACCCTCAAGGGCTCGGAAATTTCCCTGGAAAAACGTGTAGACGACGTGCGTTCAGAGCTCAAGGAAGGCGAGGAAGTGGAAGTCAAAATCATTGCCATCGACCGCAAGAAACGCACCCTGTCGGTTTCCATCAAGGCGAAGGAATACGACGACGAGGCAGCCGCGGTTGAGGAATATTCCCAGGATTCCGGCGCCACGGCCAAGTTGGGCGACATACTGAAGGAACATCTGGACAAATAAAATCCGTGTTTTCGTCAATAAGCCGTTGATTTGACGGCTGAAAACAGCCAAAATACGGTAATAATACATCCAGGGACCAATCTCTACCGGGGCAAGAGACATGACCAAGTCAGAGCTTATCGACCAACTGGCCAAACGTCAGTCACAGTTGGCATACAAAGACGTCGAACTCGCCGTCAAGACCATCCTGGAGCACATGGCGCATACCCTGTCCAACGGGGAACGCATCGAAATCCGCGGCTTTGGCAGCTTTGCCCTGCATTACCGCCCGCCCAGGGTGGGCAGAAATCCGAAATCCGGCGAGCCCGTCTCACTGCCGGCGAAGTACGTACCCCATTTCAAACCCGGCAAGCAGTTGCGAGAGCGGGTTGACCTCTCCAGGCACACCGTGCCGACTCCGATTCCCGCTGAATAATCACCTTCCCGGGGCTGTCGGTCCCGGGCTATTGCCATCATCAGTCTCTCCGCTTATTGTTGATTGCTGTCGCTGATCCGCATTCATGTCGGAGGAAAAATGTTCCGTCTCCTGCTCATTGTTGTAATTTTTCTGGTTTTCATGCTGGGACTCGTGTTCCATCTGCAAAATGACCACCTGGTGATCTTCAACTACCTCCTCGGTTCAGTGGAATATCATTTTTCGGTCTTCATGGTGTTGAGTTTCACCGCCGGCGCATTGCTGGGGGTGATCACCATGATGACAATTGTGATGCGACTGAAAACCCGGGTACGCAGGCTCACCAGGCAGGTGCGGGCACGGGATACGGAAGTCACCAATCTGCGTTCCATTCCCTACCGGCAAACCGACTCACCATGAGTTATGAAACCCTGATTATTGCTGTGTTACTGTTTGCTGCCGTTGTTTCCGGCTGGTTACTGGGCCGCCGCGGTACACAGACGGAAACCGTTAATGGGCAAGGGCGAACCGGGCTGCATCCCGAGTATTTCAAGGGGCTTAACTATGTGCTCAATGAGCAGCCTGACAAGGCCATCGAGGTCTTTGTCAAAATGCTGGAGGTCGACAGCGAAACGGTGGAAACCCACCTGGCGCTGGGAAACCTGTTCCGCCGTCGCGGCGAGGTCGACCGTGCCATACGCATTCACCAGAATCTGATCGCAAGACCCACACTGGAAAGAGAACAACGGGCCCAGGCACTGCTGGAACTGGGAATGGATTACATGCGATCGGGGCTGCTTGATCGTGCCGAAAGCCTGTTTCTTGAGTTGATCGATATGGGTTTTTATCGCAAGCAGGCTTACCACGAACTGCTCGATATTTACCAGCAGGAAAAGGACTGGGACAAGGCGATTACCACCGCCAGAAAACTTGAAAATGTCTCGGCAGAATCGCTCGCCCACGTCATTGCCCAGTATTATTGCGAGCAGGCCGACGAACATCTCAGAAGCGGGCGTATCGACCGCTTTCTTGAATGCATCAACAAGGCATTGAGCAATGATCCCGGGTGCGTCCGTGCCAGTATCATGGCGGCCAGACAGGCATTGCAGGCCGGCGATGCACGCAAGGCCATGTCCTCGTATCTGCGCGTCGAAAAACAGGATCCCGAATTTATTTCCGAGGTGATTGCGCCGCTGCTGGAATGCTATACCTCGTTGAACAAGCTCGATGATTATATTGCATACTTGCGCAAGGTCACCGATCAAACCGGGTCCATCACCGCGATGCTGACCCTGGTCCGGCTGATTTCCGAGAAGCAGGGACATGAAGAGGCCTCCAGGTTCATCACCGCCGAACTGAAAAAACGTCCCTCTGTGCGGGGAGTGGATCGCCTGCTCGAGTATGTCATGCACAACACCGACGGCGAAACCCGTGAGCGTTTGATGACCATCAAGGATCTGACCGCGGAGTTGCTCAGAAACCGTACCGCGTATCGTTGCAACCAGTGCGGTTTCGAGGCCAAGGCCCTGCACTGGCAGTGCCCGGGTTGTAAAACCTGGGGTTCGGTGAAGCCGATTTATGGTGTTGCGGGTTAAGCTCGCAACATGATCGAGGATTTCGTCAACGTTGCGGACGGCACCGGCTATGACACGGGTATCTGTATCATCGGTGCCGGTGCGGCAGGCATTACACTGGCGCGATCCCTGCTCGACAGCGGCCTTCCACTGTGTCTGCTGGAAAGCGGCGGCGCGGATTTCGAGGCGCCGACGCAAAACCTGGCGGCCGGTGAATCCATAGGTCAGCCCTATTATCCCCTGGAGGAATCGCGCCTGCGCTTTTTCGGTGGCACCACGGCCATCTGGGGTGGACGTTGCGCCCAGTTGGACGCCATCGACTTTCGCCAACGTGATTGGGTGACATACAGCGGCTGGCCCTTCGGCAAGGACGTCCTGACCGGGTATTATCGCCAGGCGCAGGGCTTGCTGGAGTTGCCGGTCATCGACAATAACATGTTGCCCGGATTTCAATCGCCGCTGCACACGGTATGTCCGGCATTCTGGCAATTCGATGAACGCTTCGATCGTTTTACCCTGGCTAACTGTACCGATCTGGTGGCCTCGGCGAAGGTGCGCATATTGCTGCATGCCACGGCAACACAGATCCATACCAATGCCGACGGCAGTGCGATCGACAGTGTGACCATCAGCAACCTCCATGGCGGAACCGGCACTGTTCGCGCGCGCATCTTCATACTCGCAACCGGGGGACTGGAAGTGCCGCGGTTGTTATTAAGCTCGAAATCGCCCACCCATCCAAACGGTCTGGGAAATCATCATGACAATGTCGGACGGTTTTTTATGGAACACCCGCATGCGCGCGGGGCCCTTGTTCATGTCAGCAATCCCCGGCAATTGTTCAAGCTGTTGCCGCGTTTCATCCGCTACCAGGGCAGGCGTTTCGGCATGCTGTTTCACCCGTCCGATCAATTGCAGGAGACAAAAGGCATTCTCAACAGCGGTTTCACCCTGGCCGTACGTAAACATCCCGGAGCAAAGCAGGTACTTTACAAGCAGCTCTACAATTCCATGCGCCATGAGATGTCACCGACCCGGTTCGGGCGCGGCCTGTGGAAGATTACCCGCCGGGTCTCGGCCCGGATCCAGGATCGCCTGGGTGCTTACCTGACGACCCGTAAACTCGGGCGCGAAGGTTATGGGCTTTATGCCGTGATCCGTGCCGAGCAGGCGCCCAACCCGGACAGCCGTATCGTGCTGACCGATGACCGCGATGCCCTGGGCATGCCGCGTATCGCCCTGGACTGGCGTCTGAGTGCGATTGACAAGGACAGTATCCGTATCCTGATGAAGGCCTTCGATGAAGAGCTGCGGGATCACGGACTCGGCAGTAGCGAGCCCGCCGACTGGCTCGATGAATCCGGACCGGGGTGGGAAACCGATCCGCTGGTCAGCAATCACCCGATCGGCGGTTATCATCATATGGGTACGGCGCGCATGGCGGCCAATCCGCGGGATGGCGTGGTCGATGCGAACTGCCGGGTCCACGGTGTGGCTAATCTTTATATTGCCAGCAGTGCTGTTTTTCCGACGGCAGGCTGGGCCAATCCCACATTAACGATACTTGCGCTCAGCCTGCGCCTGGCGGATCACCTCAGGCGGGAAGTAAAATAGCGATTACAGATTTCGTTACCGTGCAGGTGGCTGATGGTTCGGTATTTCCGGATCTGTCTCGTCTTCGATCAGTAATACTTATACTTCAGCTACATATCGCACTTCATGTACGTACTACGTCTCCTTTCGCCTCTTCAAGTAATCTTCATTCCACTGCGTCGGACAAGGTGCCACTGCGCCGTCAGGTCTTGTTGTAACAACACACATGACTTTGGCCCAGAGACTGCATCTTCCTTATGTGTGGCGGCGCACTGAACAGGCAGGGTGTTTTAGATAGTATATCCGCTTAGGAATCGCAACCATGCATAAATGGTTTTTGTGAAAATATATATATTCACTTTTGTTACCTATTTGGAGAAGTAGTTACTATGAAAAATTTAATACAAAATTTTAACCGACCGTTGTTACTGACGGTTGTTGCAACAATGTTTGCCGCTGGATTTTCGAGTTTCGGATTCGGTATACAGTCGGCCGAAGCTGCAGATATCCAGAATTCGGCCGGAATGCCAGACAGTAATGCTGTAAGCCGCAACCAGGCATACCTTGTGGCAGACGGTCGCTCTGTCAGTGATAGTGATATAGCTGCTCAAAACTGGGATACCCCGGGTGGTCCGGATACGGATGCCGTTGCCCCCTCCAATGATGTGGGCATGGCTGCAGCAGAATGGAGAAGTCTCGAACAGCCGGTGGTGAGCCAGAGTGAATTCGCTGCTGAAAACTGGAAGAACCCCGGCGTTGCCGCACCAATCTCCAATCAATCATCCGAGCATGATATGGCTACAAAGAGCTGGGGAGTAGAACGGTAGTCGTTCACCCGTAACTGAACAACAATCGGAAATTTACTCCAAACAAACTTTGAAACCGCGCCGGCCTGACAACCGGCGTTTTTTTATTTTTGAAAATAGTGAAAATAGGGCCGGAGTGATTAAATAGTGAAAATAGGGCCGGAGTGATTAAAAATAAATCACTCCGGCCCCTCCCTGGTAGGGCCCTCCCTGTGCCGGGATAGTTGTCGCGTCCAAATTTCAATGTAAGTCTCAAAAAGGAGTAGTCAGTGAGACCCGCTTGATATCAACTGGTCATGGTGTTCATGAAGCAGAGCGTTTATTCTTGCCGTCCCCGCTAATCAACAGCATTTGTTAATGAGCAGTCAGCAACAATTCAGTCCGTTTCAGCCGCATATCCCCGAGGGGCGCGATCAGCGCCACTACTGGGGGCGTCTTTATGGCAGCAGCAAGGCGCTGGCCATTACCCGTGCGGCCGAAGCGACAGAGCAGCCGGTTGTTGTCGTCACTTCCGACATGCTGGCGGCCAGCCGTCTTTATGATGAAATCCATTTTTTCCTGGATCCGGAAGCCGCCATTGATGTGCTGACGTTCCCGGACTGGGAAACGCTGCCTTATGATCAGTATTCGCCATACCAGGACATCATCTCCGGGCGCCTGGCCACGCTGGTGCGCTTGACCACCAGCGAACGCGTAATCATGGTGGTGCCGGTGACCACGGTGATGCACCGGGTGATCCCCAGGGACTATCTGCTCACGCACAGTCTGATGCTGGAGACCGGGCAGACGTTGTCGCTGGAAGAGTTTCGCCGCCGGTTGCGGGACAGTGGTTACAACATTACGCCGCAGGTCATGGAGCACGGCGAAGCGGCCATTCGCGGTTCCCTGCTGGATATTTTTCCCATGGGTTCAGACAACCCTTACCGGATTGACCTGCTCGATGATGAGATCGACAGCATCCGCGAATTCGATCCGGAGACGCAACGTTCCATCGGCCAGGTGCAAAATGTCCGTATCCTGCCCGCCCGCGAGGTAGCGCTGACTGATGAAGGCATCGCCTGTTTTCGCAGCGCATGGCGTGCGCGTTTCGAGGGTAATCCCAATGACTGCCCGGTGTACCGCGATGTCAGCCAGGGGCTGGCGCCGAGCGGTATCGAGTATTACCTGCCGTTGTTTTTCAGGGAGACCTGCAGCCTGTTCGACTACCTGCCGGATCGCAGCCTGCTGGTGCTGGATGAAGCTATCGAGGATGCCGTGGACGCTTTCTGGCAGGAAACCCGGGAGCGGTATGAATCGCATCGCCATGATATTGAACGCCCGGTACTGAAACCGCAGGAAATCTTTTTCGAACCGACCGGTTTTTACACCCGCATCAAGCCGTTTGCGAAGATCCTCGCCCGGCACATGGAGCAACCGGCGGGTAACGGTGTTTACAATTACGCCACCACCACGCCGGTGCGCTTTTCCATCGATGCAAGGGCCCGCGATCCGCTGGCGCTGTTGCAGCGTTTTCTCGACAGCTTCAACGGCCGAGTGCTGATTGCCGCCGAGACCCTGGGGCGGCGCGAAACCCTGCTGGAATTGTTTCATAAACACGGTTTGAGACCGGCGGCAGTGGACAACTGGTCCGCCTTTGTGGATTCGGACATTGCTTTCGGACTCACGGTGGCCACGCTGGAGCAGGGCGCGCAGATTGACGATCCCGGCATTGCCGTGATCAGTGAGTCGCAGTTGTTCGGTGAACGGGTGATGCAGCGGCGCCTGCGCAAGCGTAAACAGCAGGATACCGAGGCCATTGTTCGCAATCTCACCGAACTCAGTATCGGCGCCCCGGTGGTGCATGAGGATCACGGTGTCGGCCGTTACCAGGGCCTGGTGAAGCTGGAAGCCGGCGGTATACCGGCCGAGTACATCATGCTGGAATATGACGGTGGCGATAAACTGTATGTGCCGGTTGCCTCGCTGGAACTGATCAGCCGCTATACCGGCGTGGATCCGGATCATGCGCCGTTGCACCGGCTCGGCAGCGGTCAATGGGAAAAGGCCCGGCGCAAGGCGGCGCAACGCGTGTTCGATGTTGCCGCCGAACTGCTGGATATCCAGGCCCGGCGCGCCGCCCGCCAGGGCTTCAGCTTCCATTTTGAATCCACGGCCTACCACAGTTTTGTGCAGGGGTTTCCCTTCGAGGAAACACCCGACCAGGCCGACGCCATCGAAGCGGTCATCAATGACATGAAAGACCCGAAACCCATGGATCGCCTGGTCTGCGGCGATGCCGGGTTCGGCAAGACCGAGGTGGCCCTGCGTGCGGCCTTCATTGCGGTGGAAAACGGTAAACAGGTGGCGCTGCTGGTTCCCACCACTCTGCTGGCGCAACAGCATTTCCAGAATTTCAGGGATCGCTTTGCCGATCACCCGGTACGGGTGGAACTGATTTCGCGCTTTCGCAGCGGCAAGGAGCAGGCTGCGGTGGTGGCGGGTCTGAAAGACGGTTCCATCGATATCATCATCGGTACCCATAAACTCATCCAGGGCAACATGCAGTACAAGCAACTGGGACTGGTAATCATCGACGAGGAACATCGCTTCGGGGTGCGGCAGAAGGAACGCTTCAAGGCTCTGCGCACGGAAGTGGATGTGTTGACGCTGACCGCGACACCGATCCCGCGCACACTGAACATGGCGTTGTCGAATATTCGTGAACTGTCGATCATCTCGACCCCGCCGTCGCGGCGGCTGGCGGTGAAAACCTTCGTCCGCGAGTGGAACGAGGCGCTGTTGAAAGAAGCCATCACCCGCGAGATCAAGCGCGGCGGCCAGGTGTTCTTCCTGCATAACCGGGTTGAAAGCATCGTCCAGACGGCGGATAAAATCCGCAAACTGATGCCCGGGGTTCGGGTCGAAATTGCCCATGGCCAGATGCCGGAAAAGGAACTGGAGCGGGTCATGCTGGATTTTTATCACCGCCGCTTCAGTATTCTGGTCTGTACCACCATTATTGAAACGGGTATCGACGTGCCCAGCGCCAACACCATGATCATAGACCGCGCCGACAAGTTCGGCCTGGCGCAGCTCTACCAGTTACGTGGCCGGGTCGGTCGTTCGCACCATCGCGCCTATGCCTATTTGATCGTGCCGCCGCGCAAGGCCATGACCGCCGATGCCATCAAGCGTCTCGAGGCCATCGAGTCACTGGAGGATCTGGGCATCGGCTTTACCCTGGCGACTCACGATCTCGAGATACGCGGGTCCGGCGAGATCCTCGGCGATGAACAAAGCGGGCACATCCAGGCCATCGGCTTCGGTCTGTACATGGACATGCTGGACCGCGCCGTGCGCGCGCTCAAGTCCGGCAAACAGCCGTCACTGGATCGGCCGTTCGATCAGGTTACCGATATCAATCTGCATGTACCGGCCCTGATCCCGGACGATTACCTGCCGGATGTGCATACCCGGCTGATCCTGTACAAGCGCATGGCCGGCGCGGAATCGCCGGCCGCGCTCGAGGATCTGAAGGCCGAAATGATCGATCGCTTCGGCCTGTTGCCCGAGGCGGTGCAGAACCTGTTTCGCATTACCGCCGTGAAAATCCGCGCTCATCCCATCGGTATCAAAAAAATCGACCTGGGTGAATCCGGCGGCCGCCTCGTCTTTGCCGAGGAAGCCAACGTCAATCCGGAACGTATTATTCACCTGCTGCGCACGCATCCGGCCGATTACCGGCTCGATGGTCAGGACAAACTGCGTGTCATGCGCAAGTTGCCGGATCCCGAGCAACGATTTGAAGTTTTGGAGGAATTACTCGACCATATAGGTCTTGATGACGCCGCGTGAAATAATGATACCCATGCGTTTACAACGACTGTTGCTCTCCCTGCTGCTGCTGGCCTTTTCCGGCAATGCCTTTGCGGTCTGGTATCGCGTCGAGGTGATCGTCTTCGAACACCTGTATTCCGACGGCGATGGCGAGGTCTGGGACAAGATTCCCGGTCTGCCGGTCAAGGAGCGCCTGATTACGGTAAGCCGGGATGCGGCAGACACTCCAGGCCCTTTCTACCAGGGCTACCCGGAGGGCGACCGGCGGCTTGCCGGGATCTATTCCGCCCTCAGGTATTCGAAACAATATCGTCCGATTCTGCACATGGCCTGGCAACAGCCGGGACTCGGCGCCTCGCGTGCCCGTAACGTACAGGTGCGCAAGGAAGACGGCATGATCATTGACAACGGTCTTGAAGTGCCGCTGCTGAAAGTGGACGGCGTGGTGAAGATCCGCAGTACGCGGCTTTTGCACGTGGATGTGGATCTGGCGTATTTTTTCCAGCCGGTGCCGGAGACCTTCCTGTTCACGGGGATAGTCGAGGGCACGGAGGAAGCGCCTCGCTACGCCCGTATTACCGAGTCACGCAAGATCAAACTCAACGAGGTGCATTATTTTGATCATCCGTTGTTCGGCGTGTTGCTGCAGGTCAGCCGCTTGAGCAAGGAATGAGTCAGATTTCAGATTTCAGATTTCAGATTACAGACTACAGATTACAGATTACAGATTACAGATTGCAGACTACAGACGTCTGACATCAACATCCCTGTTGTCCGGTGAACTGTAGTGCGGTTTATCCCCGTAGGCTTGACGGCCGCCTTCCTGCCGCCGGTCCCGTAACTTGATGTCTGACTGCTGATAAATTTCTTGGTAAGACTACCGTAGTAGAGATCCCCACTGACAGGGATCGGGATACCGAATACCACTTCGCCCCGCCTAATGACTGAAATCAGCAACAACTTCAGTGAACCCCCACCGGTCCGCGACACATGCGCCGAATCATCAGAGTTTAGAATGGCTCTAATAAACCATTCCGCTGTGTATTTTTCTTCAATCGTCTCGGCCGCGTACCACGGTTAAGACCATACAAGCGGGGATGTACTCTTTCCTTTTTACTGTAAGTTTCTGTTTCCGTTTAATTCTTTCTGGTAATTAGAATCATTCTAAATCATGGCACGTAATCTGCTGAGATGTTTATGGGTTAAACAAATGAGGAGACAGTCATGTTTAAAAAAACCATACCATTCCTTACCGCTGTTGCGGTAACCATTACCACTCTTGCACCGGCCAGCTCGCTTGCGGCGGATGCCATGGCTCGGTCAAACCAGTTCTGGTGGCCTGAAAAATTAAACCTGGAACAACTGCGCGTCCATGATCCGGCATCAAATCCATACCGGAATTTCAACTATGCCGAGGCATTCAGGAACGTTGATCTGAATGCCCTGAAAGCAGACATAGAGAAGGTATTGACGACATCCCGGGACTGGTGGCCGGCGGACTGGGGTCACTACGGCGGCCTTATGATCCGATCGGCGTGGCACGCTGCAGGTACGTATCGTGTGCATGACGGCCGCGGCGGCGCCGATGGAGGGCAGATCCGCTTCGAGCCGCTCAACAGTTGGCCGGATAACGCCAACCTGGACAAGGCCCGCAGGTTGCTGTGGCCGGTCAAGCAAAAATACGGCCGCAGTGTATCCTGGGGCGACTTGATCATCCTCGCCGGTAACGTCGCCCTGGAATCCATGGGTTTTGAAACCCTGGGTTTTGCCGGCGGCCGTGTCGATGACTGGGAAGCCGATCTCGTGTACTGGGGCCCCGAGACCGAAATGCTGGCCAATGACAAGCGTTACAAGAACGGCAAACTGGGAAACCCCCTGGCCGCTGTTCAGATGGGTTTGATCTATGTAAATCCGGAAGGCCCGAACGGCAATAACGATCCGCTCTCCGCGGCCGCGGATATACGTGAATCGTTTGGCCGCATGGCGATGAACGATGAAGAGATCGTTGCCCTGATCGCAGGCGGACACACCCTGGGCAAGGCGCATGGCGCCAAATCCGCCGACTGCGTGGGTCCCGAGCCAGCCGCTGCCGGTATAGAAGAACAGGGTTTCGGCTGGAAGAATAATTGTGGCAGCGGTAAAGGCGCTGACGCCATGACCAGCGGTCTGGAAGGCGCCTGGACCTCAACGCCTACCGCCTGGTCCATACTTTATCTTGATAATCTGTTCAGATTTGAATGGAAGAAAACAAAAAGTCCTGCCGGCGCGACACAGTGGGTACCGACGGATGAAGCGGCTGCACAGCTTGTACCGGATGCGCATATTGCTGATAAACGCCATGCGCCTATCATGTTCACAACCGATATGGCGCTCAAGAAAGATCCGGGCTTTCGCAAGATTGCCGAACGCTTCCTGAAAAATCCCAAAGAGTTCGATCAGACCTTTGCCAGGGCCTGGTTCAAACTGACACATCGTGACCTGGGTCCCCGGGCACGCTATGTGGGTAGTGAGGTGCCCGAAGACGTATTTATCTGGCAGGACCCGGTTCCAGCGGTTGACTACAAGTTAATCAGTCACGATGAGGCAGAAAGACTGGAAGTACTGATTCTTGAATCCGGTGTGACCATACCTGAATTGATAAGGACTGCCTGGGCCTCGGCCTCCACCTTCCGTGGTTCCGATATGCGCGGTGGCGCCAATGGCGCGCGTATTCGCCTGGCTCCGCAGAAAGACTGGCAAGCCAACGATCCGGCGGAACTGGCCAGGGTTTTAAAGACCCTGGACAACGTCCGGCAGACATTCAACAAGACATTGTCGGATGGCAAGCAGGTATCGCTGGCCGATGTGATTATAGTGGCTGGCAATGCCGCTGTTGAAGAAGCTGCCAGCAAAGCCGGCCACGAGATTGACATTCCGTTCACTCCCGGCCGGAGCGATGCCACACAAGAGCAAACCGATGTGAAGTCTTTTGCCGTGCTGGAACCGACTGCCGATGCTTTCCGTAATTATTATGATGATCGCAGTTATGCTTCGCCGGCCCTGATGTTGGTGGAGAAGGCGGATCTGCTGACCCTGACCGCACCTGAAATGACCGTACTGCTGGGTGGTATGCGCGCCCTGAACGCCAACACCGGCCAGACCAGGCATGGTGTCCTGACTGACAAGCCCGGTACCCTGAGCAATGACTTCTTCGTTAATCTGCTCGACATGTCGACACAATGGAAAAAGTCGAAAGAGTTTCCGGGTGTCTACGAGGGACTGGACCGCGGGACGGGCGAACTCAGGTGGACTGCAACCCCGGTTGATCTGATTTTCGGATCCAACTCGGAATTACGTGCGCTTGCAGAGGTTTATGCCGCCAACGACAGCGATACCAAATTTGTCAAAGACTTCGTTGCCGCCTGGACAAAGGTGATGAACCTTGATCGCTTCGATGCCGTACAGCCGGGTACTGGTACTGCCAAGGTGGCGTTTAAATAAGCAAAGGTATTTACATTTGCAAGTTCGGAAAAGGAACGGCGGCGTTTTCAGCGCCGCCGTTTTTTTCGTTGCTATGGCCAGACCTGTTCAGGCGGCAGCCAGACAGTGCCGATTCCGGGCCGGGCGCGGTTGACTCAACCCGTTCATTGGACTAACGTGTAATGATATATTCAGCGCCGATTTGACAATCAGCTTGCGGGCGCTCAAAAAATACCGCTAAAGAGAACGACCTGCTTTAGCTCAAGCTGATGCGGGTTTTTTTATTGCCTTTCTTTTTTTCCCGTATTGATGCTGTCAGGTCTCACGCAGGAGTGACGCCTTATGAGTAATAATGAAAATAAATATCATCGCAACACGCAGGCTGTCAGGGCCGGGATCCGCCGCAGTCCGGAAGGCGAACACTCGGAGCTGATTTTTTCCACCTCCAGTTTCGTCTTCAAGAGCGCCGCCGAGGCGGCGGCGCGATTTGCCGGCGACGAACCCGGTAATATCTATTCCCGCTTTACCAATCCCACGGTGCGCATGTTCGAGGAGCGTCTGGCCGCGATGGAAGGCGGTGAACGCTGTATCGGCACCTCGTCGGGTATGAGCGCCATACTCAGCACCTGCCTCGGACTGCTCAGGGCCGGCGACCATATTGTGTCATCGCGCAGTATTTTCGGCACCACGGTCAGTCTGTTCAGTAATATTTTTCCGAAGTTCGGACTCGAAACCACGTTCGTACCGCAGGCCGATTACACCGCCTGGGAAGAGGCCATCACGCCGGCCACGCGGATGCTGTTTATGGAAACACCCTCGAACCCGCTCACCGAGGTTGCCGATATACGCAGGCTTGCGGATATCGCCCACGCCCGCGATTGTCTGCTGGTGGTGGACAACTGTTTCTGCACGCCCAGCCTGCAATTGCCGTTCAATTTCGGTGCCGACCTGGTGATCCACTCCGCCACCAAGTACCTCGACGGCCAGGGCCGTTGTGTCGGCGGTGCCGTGGTGGGCAGTGAGCAGCTGCTGGGCAAGGATGTGTTCGGTTTCCTCAGGAGCGCGGGGACGTGTATGAGTCCGTTCAACGCCTGGGTGTTTCTCAAGGGGCTGGAGACCCTGGATATCCGCATGCGCGCTCACAGCGAAAACGCACAGCGCCTGGCCGCCTGGCTGGAGGAACAGCCAGGTGTCAGCCGGGTGCATTATCCGGGTCTGGCCAGTCATCCGCAGCACCAACTGGCTTCGACACAGCAGTCCGGCTATGGCGGCATCATCAGCTTTGAACTCGCCGGTGGGCAGGAGGCCGCCTGGTCACTGATCGACAAGACGCGGATTTTCTCGATCACCGCCAACCTGGGTGACACCAAAAGCACCATCACCCATCCGGCGACCACGACCCACCAGAGGCTCACCGATGAACAACGCCGGGAGGCCGGTATCGCGCCGGGCCTGGTGCGGATCTCGGTGGGTCTCGAAGATGTCGGAGATCTGCAGGAAGACCTGGCGCCGGGTCTGGGCTGATTGTTAACCGCTCGCGGACCCGGAACAGTCTTTGCCAGCAGGCGCCTTAGCGATTAAAATCATCGGACTTGAGTGAGGAAGCGAGAACGTGTAAATTGTGCGCCGCACAATTCTTCATAAAAATTTATCGGGCACTGCAAGAGGCCGAATTTTTAAATTCAAGAATTTCAAAAAAAGATCTGTGGTCTTTTTTTAATTTACGAGTCGTATTTTTTTCCCTTTTTTACTAAATAAAACAATACTGGAGATCCATTATGCCTGGAAGAAATTTCATGTTTATCCCCGGCCCGACAACTATTCCGCGCCGGATCCAAAACGCCATAAACGTCGAGCAGGAGGACATGCGCGCCATGGACCTGCCGGAGTTCACCAAGCCGCTGTACGAAGACATGAAGAAAATCTTCAAGACCAAAACCGGTCGTGTTTTCATTTTCCCGGCATCCGGTACCGGCGGCTGGGAGTCAGCTGTCGCCAATACCCTGAGTAAGGGCGACAAGGTTTTGATGTCCGGTTTCGGTCACTTCTCCAACCTGTGGATTGACCTCTGCCAGCGCTGGGGTCTGGATGTACAGGCCCTGGAAGTCGAGTGGGGTAAGGGTGTTCCGGTCGAGGAATACGCTAAAATCCTCGAGGCCGACAAGAACCACGAAATCAAGGCCGTATTTGCTACCCAGAATGAAACCGCGACCGGTGTCGCCTCCGACATCGCCGGCGTGCGCAAGGCTCTGGATGCCTGTAACCATCCGGCGCTGCTGTTCGTTGATGGTGTCAGTTCGGTAGCATCCATCGATTTCCGCATGGACGAGTGGGGCGTGGATCTGTGCGTTTCCGGTTCCCAGAAAGGCTTCATGCTGCCCACCGGTCTCGGCATCGTCTGTGCCAGCGAGAAGGCCCTGGCCTGTCGCGAGCATTCCGATCTGCCGAAAACCTTTTTTGACTGGAACGACCAGATCAAGACCAACGATCTCGGCTTCTTCCCGTACACACCGCCGATGAACCTGCTGCGTGGACTGCGCGAATCGCTGAATATGATCGAGGAAGAAGGTCTGGAGAACGTCTTTGCCCGTCACAACCGCATGGCCAGTGCTGTTCGCGCGGCCGTCGAGGCCTGGGGCATGCGTCCGATTGCAGACGGACCGGAATGGTATTCCGATACCGTCACTGCGGTAAAGGTCCCCGAAGGTTTCGACGGCAACGAGGTGGTTCGCCATGCTTACCGCTATTACAATCTGGCGCTGTCCATTTCCCTGGCCAAGATTGCCGGGCAGGCATTTCGTATCGGCCACCTCGGTGACATGAACGAACTCATGGTGCTGACACCCATCAACGGTGCGGAAATGGCCATGAAGGACCTCGGCTATCCCATCGAACTCGGCAGCGGTGTTGCAGCTGCGCAGGAATACCTGCGAAATACCAAGCAGGATCGACTGGCGTAAGCGCCGGGGGTAATTATGAGTTTTACACAATATACACAGGCCACGCCGCGCATCCAGCGCAGTGAACTGGCCGTCCCGGGTTCCAACCCGGACATGTTCGAGAAAGCCGCGAAAACCGAGGCTGATTATATTTTCCTGGACTGCGAGGATGCGGTGGTTCCCGACGACAAGGAGCAGGCCCGCAAGAACATCATCGAGGGCCTCAACGACATCGACTGGGGTGACAAGACCATGTCGGTGCGCATCAACGGGCTGGATACGCATTACATGTACCGCGATGTGGTGGATATTCTCGAGCAGGCAGGCAACAACCTCGACACCATTCTCATTCCGAAAGTCGGCACCGCCGAGGATGTCTACGCCGTGGATATGCTGGTCACCCAGATCGAAACCGCCATGGGCCTGAAGAAAAAGATTGGTCTTGAATGCCTGATCGAAACCGCGCTTGGCGGTGTCAACGTGTTCAGCATCGCCAAGGCCAGCCCGCGCCTTGAGGCATTCCATTTCGGGGTTGCCGATTACGCGGCCAGTATGCGTTCGCGCACCTCGGTCATTGGCGGCCTGGTGGAAGAATACAACTGCGAAGGCGCCATCAACGACCAGTGGCATTACGCCCAGAGCCAGATGATCCATGCCTGCCGTGCTTTCGGTCTGCGTGCGATTGATGGACCCTTCGGCGACTTCAGTAATCCGGAGGCTTTCAAGGCGGCCGCACGCCGTGTTGCCGTCCTCGGTTACGAGGGCAAATGGGCCATCCATCCCTCGCAGATCCCGCTGGCCAACGAAGTGATGTCACCGCCCGAAAAAGAGGTGGATCGCGCACGCCGCGTACTCGAAGCTCTGAAAGAGGCTGCCAAACAGGGCAAGGGCGCGGCCCAGCTCGACGGCAAGATGATCGATATTGCGTCCGAGCGCATGGCCCGTAACATCGTCCAGCAGGCTGATGCGATTGCGGCAAAAAACAAAACGTGAATAGTGACTGGTGAATAGTGACAGATAGCCATGGAACCATTATTGATTTCGGTCCGGGTTTCAGCTTGTCATTTTCACCTTTAAAACAATATAGAACTGGAGGATAAATCATGGATATCCATGAGTATCAAGCAAAAGAAATACTGTCAGGTTACGGGGTGCCGATTCTCCCCGGCGGCCTGGCCTACAGCCCCGAACAGGCCACCTACCGTGCCACCGAACTCGCTGGTGATGTCTGGGTTGTGAAAGCCCAGATCCATTCCGGCGCCCGCGGCAAGGCCGGCGGCGTCAAGATTTGCAAGACACCCGACGAGATCTGGGACGCGGCCGACGATCTGCTTGGCAAGAAACTGATCACTCACCAGACCGGACCGCAGGGCAAGGTCTGCCACCGCCTTTATATCGAGGCCGGTTGTGATATCGGCCGGGAAATTTATCTGGCCTTTGTTCTGGACCGTGCCGCTGAGCGCGTGACCGTCGTCGCCTCGGCCGAGGGCGGTATGGAAATCGAGCAACTGGCGGTTGAAAAACCCGAATCCATTATCAAGATCGCCGTCGAACCCGCCGTGGGTATGCAGGCATTCCAGGCACGTGAACTGGCCTTTGCCCTGGGGATGGACAAGAACCAGGTCAATCAGGCCGTGACGCTGTTCCTCGGTTGCTATCGCGCCATGCGTGATCTGGATGCAACCATGGTGGAAATCAACCCGCTGGTCGTGACCAGGGATGGTAATCTGGTGGCGCTGGATGCCAAGATGGGTTTCGATGACAACGCGCTGTTCCGGCATCCGAATATTTCCGAGTTGCGTGACAAGTCCCAGGAAGATCCCCGGGAAATGCGCGCCGCGGATCGCGGCCTGAGTTATGTCGGCCTGGACGGTAACATCGGCTGTATCATCAACGGCGCCGGCCTGGCCATGGCCACCATGGACATGATCAAGCACGCCGGCGGTGAACCCGCCAACTTCCTCGACATTGGTGGCGGTGCCTCTCCCGAGCGCACAGCCAAGGCCTTCAACCTGGTGCTTTCCGATGACAACGTCGAAACGATCCTGGTGAACATTTTTGCCGGTATTAACCGTTGTGACTGGATCGCCGAGGGCGTGGTCCAGGCCGTGGAAAAGATCGATCTGAAAGTGCCGCTGGTAGTGCGGCTGTCGGGCACCAATGTCGAAGCCGGGCAGAAGATCATCAAGGACAGCGGTCTGCCCATCATATCCGCGGACACCCTGGCCGAGGCAGCAGAGAAAGCTGTCGGCGCCTGGAAAGACGCCACTGGCAAGAAGTAGGGGGAGATTAAGAATGGCTATTTTACTAGACGAAAATTCAAAGGTACTTGTGCAGGGTTTTACCGGCCAGATCGGCACCTTCCACGCTACCGAAATGATCGAGTACGGTACCAATATCGTGGGTGGAGTGACGCCCGGTAAGGGTGGCACCAAGCACCTGGACAAACCCGTGTTCAACACCATGAAGGAAGCGGTAGCCGCGACCGGCGCCAACGCCAGTATCGTGTTTGTACCGCCGCCTTTTGCCGCTGACAGTATCATGGAAGCCGCGGATTCCGGCATCCGTTATTGTGTTGCCATTACCGATGGCATCCCGTCCCAGGATATGATTCGCGTCAAGCGTTACATGCGCCGCTACCGCGCCGAGGAGAAGATGGTGCTGACCGGTCCGAACTGTGCCGGCTCCATCAGCCCCGGCAAGTGCATGATGGGTATCATGCCCGGACATATCTATATGCCCGGCCCCGTGGGTGTGGTTGGCCGTTCCGGAACACTCGGCTACGAGGCCGCCTCGCAGATGAAAGCCCTCGGTATCGGTATTTCATCCAGCATAGGTATTGGCGGTGATCCCATCAACGGCAGCGCCTTCCGTGATCATCTCGAGTATTTTGAACAGGATCCTGACACCAAAGTGGTGGTGATGATCGGTGAAATCGGCGGTCCGCAGGAAGCCGATGCCGCGCTGTGGGCAAAGGAAAACATGACCAAGCCCGTGGTCGGTTATGTCGCCGGTCTGACCGCGCCCAAAGGACGCCGCATGGGTCACGCCGGCGCCATCATCTCCGCCGTTGGCGAAAGCGCCGCTGAAAAAGTCGAGATCCTGGAGCAGTGCGGTGTGACGGTAGTACCCAACCCGGCCTCGTTCGGCGAGGTGGTGAAAGAGATTCTGGCCAAGGTCAGCTGATCAGGTAACAGGGAACAGGTCGAAAGCAGGCGGCTATGCCTGCTTTTTGGCCAGCCTGGAGAATCACTGATTTAATCAGGATTTATCTTAAAATATTGGTGTACACGTGTGAACAATCATCAGGAGTAGAGAGTGAGCAAACCCAAGGTATTACTGACCCGTAAATGGCCACAAGCGGCCGAGGAACGCGCCAGAGAACAGTTCAATGTGCATCTGAATGATGACGATCACAAGATGTCCGTGGATGAACTGAAAACAGCCATGCAAAACTATGATGCAGTCTGCCCGACGGTATCGGATTTTCTGATCGATGCAGACATTCTCGGTGTTGAGAATCGCAAGTGTAAAATACTTGCCAATTTCGGTGTCGGCTTCAACAACATCGATACCGATGCGGCGAAGGCAGCCGGTGTCGTGGTCACCAACACGCCCGGAGTCCTGACCGATTGCACGGCTGATATTGCCATGACCCTGTTATTGATGGTAGCCCGTCGCGCCGGTGAGGGTGAGCGTCTGGTGCGCACCAAGCAGTGGGACGGCTGGCGTCCGACCCATATGTTAAGCACCAAGGTAACCGGTAAAAAACTCGGGTTTATTGGATTCGGGCGTATTGCCCAGGCCGTCGCCCACAAGGCGCATCACGGTTTTGACATGGAGATCAGTTTCTATGATCCCTATCCGCCACCGGCCGAGGTCATCGGCAAGTACAATGCCAGACAGTGTGATAGCGTGGAAGAGGTGCTCCGTAACTCGGACTTTGTCACCCTGCATTGTCCCGGGGGCGGCAGTAACACCAACCTGCTCAATGCCGAACGACTCGGAATGATGCAAAAGCATGCCTTCCTGATCAATACGGCGCGCGGCGATGTCGTCGATGAGCCAGCCCTGGTCAAGGCGCTGAAAGACGGTGTCATTGCCGGTGCCGGCCTGGATGTGTTCGCCAGGGAGCCTAAGGTCACCGAAGATCTGCTGAGCATGGAAAACGTTGTCCTGTTTCCGCATCTGGGCAGTGCCACGACAGAAACCCGTGTCGCCATGGGTATGTGTTCACTCGATAATGTAGAGGCATTTTTCAATGGTGAAGAACCACCCAATCGGGTAGCCTGATTTCGGGCCCCGCCATTTATTGTTGACCTTCCGGAGGGTATCCACGGGTGTCTGACGAAACAACGGATTCCATCGAGCCGGGTCAGGATATTGATGCGCTGTCAGCGGCCTATGCCGGGCAGGTCGTGGACCTGCTTACCGAACAGCTGCTGAAGGTTATGCGATCGCGTCACCCGGAAATTCTTCCCTACTTCCAGGGTGAGAAACTGGTCCCGACAACGGATGGCGAATTGTTGCTGGGTGTGCTTCAGGCCTGGGGAATCTGGTTTCAACTCCTCAATGTGGCGGAAGAGAACACCGGCATGCGCCGGCGGCGACTGGCTGAAAAAACCTACGGTTTGCAGAATGTACCGGGAACGTTCGCCAACGTCTTCAAGCAGGCCCGGGAACGTGGTATTGATGCGGCGGATATCCAGGCATTGCTCAACATCGCCCACATCCGTCCCACCATCACGGCGCACCCGACCGAGGCGAAACGCATCAGCGTCCTGCAAATACATCGTCGTATTTATGTGCTTCTCTACCGTATCGAGGCTACGCGCTGGACGCCCAGGGAAAGGGAAAAGTTTATTGCCGCCCTGTATAACGAAATTGATCTGCTTTGGTTAACCGGTGAATTGAGACTGGAAAAACCCTCGGTCGCACAGGAGGTTGCCTGGGGGCTGCATTTTTTTGAACAAACCCTGTTCGAACGCATACCCGAGACACACGAAAAACTGATCTGGGCGTTGCATCAGAGTTACCCGGACAAGCAATTTTCCATTTCCCCGTTTTTCCAGTTCGGATCCTGGATTGGTGGTGACCGCGACGGTAATCCCTTTGTCACCAACGAGGTGACAGCACAGACGCTGCTGAAGAACCGGCATACGGTACTGGAACATTACCTGGAAAAACTCGAGGCTCTGCTGCATAAACTCAGCGTAGCCCGGACAAACATCCAGTTGTCCGCAAAATTTGAAAAAGATCTGGCCAGCATACTGGATGGAGTCGACGAACTGCATCATGTCAGCAAGCGCAATCCCGGTGAGGTTTTCCGCCAGTTTGTCAATTGCATGCTGATCAAGATGCGTGGCACGCTGGAATCAGAGCGGGAAGGACATTACAGCGGTATTCGCTATATTGATGCCGATGAATTCATAACCCACCTGCGGCAACTGGTGCAGGGAATGAACAGTTCAGGTTGTGAAAACCTGGCCCGGACCATGGTTGTGCCATTACAACAGGAAGCCGAGGCATTCCGGTTTCGCACCGTGCGCCTGGATCTGCGGGAAAATTCCACCACTATCAACAATACCCTCATATCGCTCTATAAGGCGATGCACAAGAAGCAGGAAGCGCCGGAGCCGGGCAGTGACGCCTGGGTGGAATGGTTAACATCAGAACTGGAAAAGCCCCTGGAAACCCTGCCAACCTTTTTCAATCTGGACAAAACCGCTGACTCCACGCTGGGACTGTTCCAGATGACTGCTGGCATGATTGAGCAACTGGACCAGGAAGCTTTTGGCCATTTTATCCTGAGCATGACCCGGTCAGTGAGTGATCTGCTGGGCGTTTATCTGCTCGCCAGATTCGGGGGGCTGTTTGCCGGCGAGCAGGGGCAGGAATACAGCCGGCTGCCCATCGTGCCGTTGTTTGAAACCATTGATGATCTGCAGCGCGCGCCGGATATGATGAAAATCCTGCTCGACATCCCACTGGTGCAGCGTTCCATAAAATATCAAAAGGGCATTCAGGAAGTGATGATCGGGTATTCCGATTCCAACAAGGACGGCGGCTTTTTTACGGCCAACTGGGAACTTACCAAGGCCCAGGCCAGACTCACCCGCACCGGTGAGGAAGCCGGAATCCCAATCTCGTTTTTCCATGGCCGGGGTGGCTCGGTCAGCCGCGGTGGCGCACCTACGGGTCTGGCGATTGCCGCGCAACCGGCCGGATCTATCCATGGCCAGATGCGTATCACAGAACAAGGGGAAGTTGTCTCATCCAAGTATGCCAACGAGGGCACCGCGCAATACCAGATGGAACTGCTGGCGGCCAGCGTCTTTGAGCACACCATCAAGTCACTTAACGAGGAAGAACTGGGACCGCATCCGGATCACGAAGAAGCCATGGAAACCATCTCCGGGCTTGCCTATGCAAAATACCGGGAACTGGCCGAAACCGATGGACTGGTGGATTACTACAACGCAGCCAGTCCTGTGGAAGAACTGGCCAAGATGAATATTGGCTCGCGGCCGGCAAGACGCTTTGGCGCAAAGTCACTGGCTGATCTGCGTGCCATACCCTGGGTCTTTGCCTGGACGCAAAACCGGCACCTGGTGCCCGGCTGGTACGGCATGGGCAGTGCGTTGAAAAACTACATTGATGCACACGGTGCCGAAGGTGAAAAGCTGATAACAAAAATGTTCAATGACTCACGTCTGTTCAGACTGGTCATCGATGAAACTGAAAAGACGCTGGCGCTTGTGGATCTGGATGTATCCAGGGCCTACTCGGAGCTGGTGGAAGACCGGGAAATCCGCGACACCATTTTTAACATGATCGCGGGGGAATACAATCTCTCAATAGACATGGTACTCCGTATCACCGGCGAAGAAAAAATCTGCCAGCGATTCAGACGCTTCAGCCGCAAGTTGAACCGGCGTTCCACCATCCTGCACCAGGCCGGCATGGAACAGGTCAGGCTGGTCAATGAATTCCGGAATCGCAAGGAAGAGGATGATCCGTTAAACGATTTGATTCCTTTGTTGCTTTCTATTAACTGTATATCTGCCGGGCTGGGCTGGACCGGCTGATCAGAGAGGCATTTTTCTCCCGGGACTTCGTTGCTGCGGCTTCCTCACTGCTCATTTACCGTCATGTAAACTGCGCGGCTCGAAAACCTTGCGCCTTGTCCCGGAAGAAAACTGCACTCTCTGATGATGTTTTGGAATACCGGGCGTGTTCAAGATTGCGTTGCATCGCCGGCTGCGGTACTCATTTAGGCATATCTAAACTCCATGTCCTCGCCAGCT